>JAABUK010000618.1_pt1 | contig 73042 bp, 100 predicted proteins | sample 5559141 | NCBI WGS metagenome assembly JAABUK01 (sample SAMN10711869, study PRJNA513367) | rock metagenome | isolation source: Antarctica rocks | place: Antarctica: Victoria Land, Pudding Butte nord | collected 2016-01-03 | reverse complement strand
ACGATGGCAGATGACCAAGAGAAACCGCAGGACTGTATTGCTGTGTGGGCTTCCAGTAATGCTGAGGTAACAGCTGCCGCACTTCTGCTCTTCTGATTTCAGTGATTGAAGCGCAACTGCTGGACTAATCAACAACAGGCAGTGCAGAAACCAATATGGCAGGTGCTATGACAACAAACAAACAGCACAGGTTGGGTAGATCTTGATGCTTGCCTGGAAGACCAATGCTGACAGGACAGCCACAGCTTCCTCTGGTGTCAGCTGAGTCAGCACTCCCCCAAAGATCAGCTCAGTGCTCGCCAGCTCATCTCCTGAGTTGATCTCACATGCCACCCTTCCCTGCAGCAACTCTGCGTTAGTAATGACAGCCATCAGACTTGCATTAAGCATCTGACCATCAGCATTTACGATGTTGACACATCAGGCTTGATTGTTTGCAGCTCAACGTCTGCACAGGTCAAGAGCACATGCTAGTCGGCATAAAGCAGGGGTACATCTGCATGCAGACATGCAACAGGGTCACTTTCGGCTGCTTGCAGTCATACAATCAACTTGTGATCAGGATAAAGTGGTGATAGGGTCACGCCTGACAACAAAGAAGCCATCACTCGCTGTGCTTGGCAGGACAAGTTACCCATGATATGGTGCATACCGCATGCTGCAAGACATCATCATTGCGCTCTGGTTGGTGCCTTACAACATCAAGCCAATACCTTTGTATCTACATTGCTAGCTTAGCTTTCCCTACTACAGTTGGTTTTGGAGACACGCATTGACCGCTGCCCATACCTTCAGCTGAACGGTGTTATCATGGGCTATATACTCTAGTTGACGCAGGACTTCAATTCTCTGTTGGAAGTCTGGCATCTGTTGCAGGTTCGCATCGCTGACTTGATGGGCCAGGGCCCTTAGGCGGCTCACTAACAGCCCCTGACTGCGCACCAAGGCATACATCTCCCCTAACGCTGGGTCTCTATGGCACACCATGCTGGCTCGCATCTGCACCAAAGAATATATATAAATATATAATATAATTATTTATTTGCTGCTCACATATGACTGCTTAGCTTTGAAAGGTCCACAATGGCTATTTGGCCTTGACGGACATACTGCACAATCAGCATGCATGCGAACTGCTGAGGAGACGCAAGAGAAGAACAGTTTGTACCATAATAGTTGGGCAATGCAAAACTGTTGGTAATGTCCTGGAACAGAGAGTCCTTCGGCATCTGCTGTTGAACCATGCTGCTCGTGACTGTGCATGTCATGGGCTTTCACTCACTTGCCTAAGCACATATGTTGACCAGACTGCTAGGGAGCTGGCCTAGCACATGTAAAATGGATTACGTACGTGTAAAAAAGTACGTGTACAAGGGGTGTACATGCAGCAAGGGAGTGTAAATGCAATGCAGGTGTGCAGAAAAGAAAAGGATAAAACTACACATGTTGGCGTCACTTCAATGAGAAGCCAAGCATTATACTGGACTGCCCAGGAGTGCAGGTGTGCACAAACCTGCATCAACTTTTGTCGCTCTCTGACGCTATCTACAACCTCAAGTTGGTTCAACTTCAGATCTGCCACAGGGTCTAGGACAGGCGGGTCCCCCCCTTGCGCAGCAGCCTCTTCATAGCTCCTCTGCAGCTGAGTCACTGCCACAGCTAAGGCTTGCTGGTTGTCACCACCCAGCACTGCTTCAGAATCCAAGCGTAGCTTCTGTTTGCAGATGCCCTCAACATTGTTCACATCAACCTAAGGCAAAAGCAAAAGACTTTGCTGCAGAGGCATTGGATGTGCTCTGTGTGTCTGAGCTGTTTCAGCTTCTGTGCAACAATGGCTGTGTTCAGTCAAGCAGCAAGCTACCAACACGCTCTTGTGAGGGAGGTGACTTGCGTTGCACACACCTAATGCCTGTTGGCTAAGCCTGGGTTTTATGATTGTCATCTCTTTCATTCTGTGTATGAGGCAAGGCAAGGTAAGCCGGCCAACAGACATGTCATGCGCTTCCAAATGCTGAAGCCATGATGGAACAAAGCTGTGCAAACTTACACTCTGGGTGCCTTCTCGAATTAGCAATAGGTAAGTGAGTTTCAGACTGGGCGCTCGCAGGCTTTCTACTCTATGTGCTGGAGTGCAACAAGTCTGTTTCAGCTTGTAAAACTGTGATGCATACAGCAAGGGAGCAGATGAGGGTGAGCGCCTGCTGACTGCCAAAACAGAGGTGAGTGAGTGAGTGAGTGAGTGAGTGAGTGAGTGAGTGAGTGAGTGAGTGAGTGAGTGAGTGAGTGAGTGCAATGGATGGATAGATGGAGTACCTGGTGTAGCATGTATGCTGTGCCGGCTATCTGCCCCTGCTGCGGCACTACGGGGCCTTTTCTGGCACCAGCCCCTTTACCACCTGTGAAGCAAGCATGTCACATTGGCAGCCCTAGCATGCATCATCAATCTGCAAACCGAGCAAACAGCACCAATACCAATATTTCAATGTTGCACTGAGACAATGGGAAAATGGGCTCTGTCAGGCTAAGAGTAACTCATCGTCCATTGTCAAGGACCACCTTGATGGGAAGTCTCACAGTGAAGCGCACTTTTGAGTGTGAAACCAGCGAAGCCATCGTCGAAGGCATTGCTGGCCCTTTGGCCTCCTCCAGCTGGTGCCTCTGGGGGCTCCCCTGAGGGGGCCGCCTGCTGATCCAGGGGGGTGTCTCTGTGCAGTGACAGCACATAATACTGCCGCCCACCTGCATGGTCAATGCCAAGTCAGGCCAAATAGGTGAAAACATATGTTCCTTTGCAAAGTGAAAAAGGAGGGTCATGTTGTTTGTGTCTTGCAGCCTTATAAAATCAATAGGACATACCAAAGCACAGGTAGTGACCCCATGTGCGCTGAGTAAAGGTACTTTTGCAGTAGCGTGCAGTCAGCGTGTGGCACAACAACATCGTAACAACGCCGTAACAACAACGACAACAACATGTGCGCTGAGTGAAGGAACTTTTGCAGTATCGTGCAGTCAACGTATGGCACAACAACACCGTAAATACACGACAACAACATAGTAAAGCGAGTTGGTCTGTGCCTGTCCAAAATACCACAAAGCAGCATTACGCATCTCAGCAATCAGGTCGCGACAATGTCACCTGGAGGAGCTGCAGCTGAGGAAGAAGAGTCACCTGAAGGAGCTGCAGCTGAGGAAGAAGTGTCACCTGAAGGAGCTGCAGCTGAGGAAGAAGAGTCACCTGAAGGACTGCAGCTGAAGAAGAAGAGTCACCTGAAGGAGCTGCAGCTGAAGAAGAAGAGGAGTTGCTCGGCTGCAAGCCACCAAAGCCACTGCTCTTGCTGCCAAGTCCAGATGATGTGCCGATGTTGGCTGCTGCAGCAGGACTGCCACAGACTACCCCCAGCTCTGGCAAGCCACTGCGCTGATTGAGGGTGATGACCATTCGGCCTGGGACCAAGGCCTGCTGAGCCCCCCTGCTGCTCATCACAGCCTCCTACAATCAGAAAGCCATGTTGCCTGGTTTGTGACTCAGCCACAGGGTTATGTTCAGCATGGTGATTGAGGGTGATGACCATTCGGCCTGGGACTAAGGCCTGCTGAGCCCCCCTGCTGCTCATCACAGCCTCCTACACTCAGAAAGCCATGTTGCCTGGTTTGTGACTCAGGCACAGGGTTACATTCGGCGCGGTGACTAGAAGGGTGTTGTGTGTTTGCTGGCCCCTGAGCTGCTTCTTGCTAGCTATAAGACATCTCATTGATGTAGAAACGTGTTTTTGCTGTCCCCAGGCGTTTCAGGCGTAACAGTAATAGTAGTAGTAACAATGATGATGATAATGATAGTGATAACAGTATGCAAGGTGTCATGCATAGACAATCTCGGCCCGGCCAGCAGCACCATTGCTCATGCTGACTGCAGTCTCATGCAAGGCTGACATCCAGCAGCCTGATAACAAGTCAGGAAACAATCGAAAAGTCGCCCGAGAGTGGAATAGCCAAGTCAGGAAGATGGGTGCCCTACTTGTATGTGAGTGGTGAGGGCATGGATGTGCTCTGACAGGTGGTAGTACTCCTGGACATGCTGTTGAGAGGTTGCATGTGGGCTGTGGGGCCAGGGCTTTGCCCTCAGGGCATCCAGGCGGGCCTTGCCCTCCGCTAGCTTCTGCAGGGCTTCTGGGTGGCTACGCTGTGCATGGAACTCTGCAAAGCTGCGCTTCAGCATGTCCTCCACCTGTTCACACATGCCACGCACACACACTCGTATAGGTCAGCAAAGCATATCATTGCAGGTCAAGCGCTGCGCAGCACCGCACAGCACAGCGCAGCACAGCACAGCACAGCACAGCACAGCACAGCGCAGCACAGCACAGCACAGCACAGCACAGCACAGCACAGCACAGCACAGCACAGCGCAGCGCAGCACAGCACAGAAAAGCGCGTCACAGCACAGCACAGCACAGCACAGCACAGCACAGCACAGCACAGCACAGCACAGCACAGCACAGCACAGCACAGCACAGCACAGCACAGCACAGCACAGCACAGACCTTGAGGTCCTCCACCCTGAGCAGGTTCAAGATCATGGAGTATGTGAGACGGAACTGGCTCTCAAGCTTGGTGGCTTTGCCCGTCATCATCTTGCGCACATCCCCCTCGTCTGGCACCTGTGACCAACCACACGCTGTCACTACCTTCTTCTTACTCCCCAACAAAACTGTTTGCCATCATCATACAGCATTCAACTCACTGCTGCAGAGTATCACTGCAGAGTACCATTGCACAGTATCATTGCAGTGATACTCTGCAACAGTGGCTATTCAAAAAAACAAGTAGCTACTAGTACAAGCACAGATGTCATATTGTATGTTGCTAACTGTAGTGATGATTGCACAGCGCTCAAGCCGGGGTCGTAAAGTAGTCATGCATCATGTGCATGTCATGTGCATGCCATGTGTCATGTGCACGTCATGTGTCATGTCATGTGTCATGTGCATGTGTCAAGTCATGTGTCATGTGCATGTCATGTGCCATGTGCATGTCATGTGCACGTCATGTGTCACATGCATGTCATATGCCATGTGCATGCCATGTGCACGTCATGTGTCACGTGCATGTCATGTGCCATGTGCATGTCATGTGGGTGTGCCTCATGCTGGGCGGGAAGATGAGAAAGGCTTACATCATCCCAGCAGGCAATGATGACTGTCCCAACAGGATCCAGACCCCGCCTGCCAGCTCGCCCTGCCATCTGTGTGTACTCCCCACTCAGTAGATTCCTGCAATGTGTTGCAGACACATTTAGCCAGGGGTGATAGGGTGTAGATTTTAGCCTTGACAAAATTATTCCTATACCCTAAAACTTCAAAAGTCTAGACCCTGCCTGCCAGCTTGCTACCTGTGTATACTTCACTTAGCAAATTCCTGCATAGTGTTTAGGCTTGAACCCTAGGGGCAACCTCTAGTTGCAGACACACTCAGCCAACAACAGAATCATCCCGCTAAGCTCAACAGTACTATACAGTACTATACAGTGTCAAAGGCAAGAGTGGCAGTGAATGTGCACCTGAAAGACTTGCCATCATGCTTGCGCAAGCTCTGGAAGACCACAGTCCGGGCAGGCGCATTCACACCCATGGCAAAGGTCTCGCTCGAGAACAGCACCTTGATGAGGCCTCGGCAGAAGAGCATCTCCACCACCTCCTTCATGATAGGCAGCAGCCCTGCATGGCGATGCATGGGATCAGAAATGAAAAGGAAAGAAAATACTACACCTTTCGGCGTCAATTTGATGAGAAGCCAAGTATCATACCGGGCTGCTCAGGGATGCATGGAATCACAGCTGGTGGAAGTGGAAAGGCAGTGTGAGCATGAAGCAATGGGAAAGCCATGGCATCCGTGTGATGGACGCAGCATTTTTGCATAAGATGGCTACATTTGTGTGGAGTTGTCACCTTGAGACAGCTGCATAGGCAGCCTGAATGTGGCCAAACGAGTTCATTTGTGGCAACGATAAGTTTTGAGTACGCATGGAAGACAGAAGGCCCTTTGTGATACAAGGGAAACGTGTGCTACAGGTTGGAGCACCCTGTTCAACTGTGAAATAAGCTGTCCTATGTACATGAGTAGGTAACAGGTTGAAAGTCCCACAAAATGGTTCTGCCTGACACATACAAGATCTTTGTCTTTGGTGCATGCATGCAGCCCAGGGTCCCACAAGCTGAGCGAGCTAGAGACATACATTTTCTTTTGTTTTCATTTTAATTTCATGTTTTTTCCTTTTACACATTTACGTCATGCCCTCAAAGGCATCTTGCCCGCATCCATTGCACCCTTATGACTGCACACGCCTCTGCAAGGGTGGTAGGGATTATAAACGCAGCAACTCGGTGTTATCCCACAGAAGTGAAAAGGCGGAAGAATATGCATTGAATGGATTGAAATTGAATTGAATTGAGTCAAAATGGATCACAATGAACGGATTGAACTGAACTGAACTGAACTGGATTGAAGTGAAGTGAAGCAAAGACAGACCTGCATGTTTAAAGGATTTGAATCTAATGGATCTGGATTGAGTCGAACTGAATCGAACTGGATTGAGTTGAATTGAACTGAACTGGATTGAGCTGAATTGAATTGAATTAGGAAGCAAAGACAGACCTGCGTGGTGCACACCAAGGCCTCTCTTCAGCATCTGCTTCAGCCGGATGATCTGTGGCAGCCGCCTGTCTCCTCCCTTCAACCTGGACACCGACTGCTCCACAAAGATGTGGATTTCAGCCTTCTCTGATGCGCTGGTCAAGTCCAGGCTGTTGAGGTTGTCAGCTGTCTGGTCAATGCGCTTGCGGCTGAAGACGAAGACCACCACTGGCAAAAGTTTCCTGCAAGGACATGTGGATTGTGATCCCAGGCAATCAATCAATCAATCAGTCAATTTACATTTCTTGTCTTGAGTACTTACCAGGGGAGTCAACAGACAATACACAAAAGCCAATGGCCCCTCATGGGCCCCTCATGGGGTAGAGCCTTAGCTTTGGCAGGGATGTGGAGTTATGCTGGCAACCATCGGGGTGTGCCATGTACAATAGGCCAATCACAAGTGAGTCAACATGACATGTTATCCCAGGCTATGAGAAAGTTGCATGCAAAGCCTTGTGATCTGTGTTGGTGCAGCTTCGCCCAGATGGATTTTCTTGTCGACCATGCATGACGCCAAAGGGCTGATAGTCTTTGCATGGGACGTTGGTGTCATCATACTGCAAGCTGACTTCATAAGCTGTCACTGACTACTGCACTGACAGCTGCTTTTGCCAGGAGCTTGTGAGCACAACAGTGCCACAGCACTACAGAGTAAACCAAACGGCTGTTGGTCACAGCTGCTTGGGCAAATGCTTTGGCCAAGCATTGCTACTGATGACGTAGCACCTACTCATTGATGACGCAGCCATTGAAACACATGCACCTACTCCCTTTTGGTTGACCTACTCACTTTTGGTTGAGCTGGTCAATGAGAGCTAGCCATTGCGTTCTCTCAGTCTTGAGACCGCTGTTGCTGTTGGCGCCCTGCCCCCGGCCCCCTGCTGCTATGTGGGCCCTGGCTTGGCCTGCACCCCCACCCCCACCCCCACCCCTGCCCCCTGCACGCCCTTATGCTTGTCACTACCACACTCCCTGTTATGCATCTCATTACATGATGATCGTCATGTTGCTAGCAAGCACAGCTGTAAAGTACTGAGCATCCAGGCCGCTTTGACTGTTGGATGGTGTCACTTGAGGATGTTTTCAATTGACAGTCACATGCTGCTAGTAGGGATTGCTAGTAGGGCTTGCTATTAGGGATTACTAGTAGGGCCTGCTATTAGGGATTACTAGTAGGGCTCGCTATTAGGGATTACTAGTAGAGCTTGCTATTAGGGATTACTAGTAGGGATTGCTATTTGGGATTACTAGTAGGGATCATGTCTGGACAGCTGAATTGCCTGCAAGGGCATGGGAGTCGCTTTTGCTGATGAAGAAGAGTTTGGTCTTCAGACTCACCCACAGGAGCCCTGCCTCCGCCCCTGTTTGGTGCAGCCCTGCCCCCTCGGGCCCCTCCATCACCCCTGCCATTGGGCCGCTGGGCTTTAGCTTCCTTGTTGGTCGTTGGGATGGCGTTCTTCTTCTTCCACGCCAGCTTTGCTTGTGAGAAGCCCTGCACGCGTGCATCATTTTTGTACTGGTCCATAATGATGCTGCTGTCAAGGCTGGTGAGAAGGAAGTGCAGCTAACAAGCCTCATGTCCTATTGAGCGCAGGCTTGCGTTTCAACATACTCATGCAATACTGAGGCATGCTGCCAGAAGGGCTCTTTTTGGGCATGCCGTAGTCAGCTTTTGGGTCCAAAAGGGCTAGAAAGGTGCCCTACAGGTATGTGCCCCAGGGTTGCATCACTACTGCTGACCACAGACCAAAGCACACTGCCAAGACACAACTCAGGCAGCAGGGTAGCACTGAAGATGAGGTCACTGCACAAATTCACAACACAGCTTCTGCCCTGCTGGAACACACCTCCCCTATGTTACCCCAACAACACCCAAAGCAGCTTCTGCACTGCTAGAACACACCTCCCCTTTGTTACCCCAACAACACACAAACACAGACAGCTTTGGAAAGACAGGACTTGTCCCGCATGTACCTAGCTCATCATGAGCTGGGAAGCGTTTTTGTTGTTGTTGTTGTTATTATTATTATTGTTGTTGTTGTTGTTGTTATCATTATCATTATCATTATCATTATCATTATCATTATCATTATCATTATCATTATCATTATCATTATCATTATCATTATCATTATCATTATCATTATCATCATTATTATAATAACACAAAGCAGATTCAGTACTGCTGGAACACACCTCCCCGAGGAACGTGTCTTGGCGGCAGATGTTGTACAACTGCCCATTGTAGTACAGGTTGTGCTCCAGAGGCACCGGCCGCTTGAGCGTGCCAGACACAAAGAGCTGGCGGCGTTTGGTGCGGCCCACCCAGTCTGCAAACTCCATCACGTTTGGCACCGTGGCCGACAACAGGATCAGGGTCACATGGGCTGGCAGCATGATGATGACCTGCAGTTTGAAGAGAGCGTGATGATCACCTGCAGTTTGATGACACCATGATAATGACCTGAAGTTTGAAGACATCATGAGACGTCCAAATCAGGTGCAAGGCAAAGCATGGGGCGGGCAGCATGATGATGACCTGCAGCGTGATCATTCAAACTGAGCCTTCTCAGAATTCTCCCAGTCAATGTCTTTTGACTCCCCTGATGAGTCCTAACTACGGGAAGTGTACATTGATTGATTGAATTGATTGTGATGAAACTGTCAGATGAGGTACACAGGCAAAGCGTGGAGCAGAAGCTACAGTAGATTGCAGCGCAGCATGTCTTGGGACAGCACGGCACAGCACAGCATGGGACAGCGTAGCACAGCACAGCACAGCACAGCACAGCACAGCACAGCACAGCACAGCACAGCACAGCACAGCACAGCACAGCACAGCACAGCACAGCACAGCACAGCACAGCACAGCACAGCACAGCACAGGTGACCTCAGCCCAGCCTGCCTAGCCCAACTCAGCTCAGCACAGCGCACTTCAGAAAGCATAAGCCCAGCATGGATGGGCACAGCATAGCACTGTGCAGCACTTTTGAATCTGAGGCATCACAGCGCAAGGTGGGTGCTTCAGAGTCTCCGTAAGAATGTGATCAATGGGCCAGCAAGATCTAGCATCCACAAAGCAACTGACCTCTTCCCACACCACGCCTCTCTCAGCATCATTCACATAGTGTACTTCGTCAAAAACCACAAACTCGATGTCTCTGATGATGTCTGCTCCCTTGTACAGCATGGACCGCAGAATCTCTGTGGTCATGATCAGGCAGGAGCTCTCAGGCTTCAGACTCACATCCCCAGTCAGCAAGCCTGTCTGCGTACAAAACAACAAACACAGCTTGAGGTGACGCCCAACTGCCATGACCTGAGGTGAGGCCAGAGGTGCTTTGCTTCCTGAACCATCTGAGAAGAGAGAAGAGTACCCAAGGGCATGCATGTGAACTGAGAGGATGCTCTCACAACGAATGGTCCTTGCTACAAGTAGCAAGAACTCTCACAACGAGTGGTCCTTGCTACAAGCAGCAAGAACTCTCACAACGAGTGGTCCTTGCTACAAGTAGCAAGAAGGAGCATGTGAGTGAACTAGCACCCATGTGAGGGCCTGTGCAACTGCATGGTCTTGGAGCTAATGGCTCATGCATGCTCATACGCAATGCTGTGAGAGGCAGGCACAACATGCAAGCTTTGTGGAATGGTTGGTATTGGTTGCTGCTGCTCAATTGTGCAAGACAGCATCACCCTGTGCCTGCATTGCTGTCAAGGTGCGGTTTCCGAGTACCAACCATACCAACACTTGGCCTCGTACAGGGAGCTACGGGGAATTTTACGTACCTGTTTGACCTGTCTTTTTGGGAAACAGAGCAAGTGAGTGAGTGAATGGATGGATGAAAATTGGACAGACAGACGGACGATCAGACAAATGGGTAGGACTGCGATCTTATGCAGACAGGTTCACCAGGTGTGACTAGAGTGATATCGAAGCAGGTGTACCTCAAAAGTCTCCCCAAAGTCTCTGAACTTCTGGTTGGAGATGGTCTTGATGGGAGAGGTGTAGATGGCTCTGGTGCAGTGCTTGGTGGCCAGGGCAAAGGCATACTCAGCCACGACTGTCTTGCCAGCACTGGTGTGGGCAGCCACAAAGACCGAGTGGCCCTGTTCCAGATGCAGCACGGCCTCTTTTTGGAAGGGATCTAGCTCAAAGGGGAAGTTGTGTGCCAGATTTGGTCTCAACCTATGCAACAAAGACTGAGTGGCTTTGTTTGGTCTCAATTTAAAGACTGAGTGACCCTGTTCCAGATGCAGCAGGGCCTCCTTCTGAAATGGGTCCAGCTCAAAGGGGAAGTTGTGTGCCAAGTTTGGTCTCAACCTATGCAACAAAGACCGAGTGGCCCTGTTCCAGATGCAGCACGGCCTCCTTCTGGAAGGGTGCCAGCTCAAAGGGGAAGTTGTGTGCCAGGTTTGGTCTCAACCTATGCAACAAAGACCGAGTGACCTTGTTTGGTCTCAACCTAAAGACTGAGTGGCTCTGTTCCAGATGCAGCAGGGCCTCCTTCTGAAAGGGACCCAGCTCAAAGGGGAAGTTGTGTGCCAAGTTGGGTCTCAACCTGTGAAAGGGAGCAGGCATTCTGTCCCTTGAGACTTCAGGGATAACTGCTAGCGCTCACTGTCAAAACGAGGGCAAGCCGCCACCGCTGTATTTGTAAGAGGGCAGCTTGCAAAGCGTGCAGCGTGCAGTGTGTTGCTGCGTGCAGGCAGGGTACAGAAAGAGCAGTATCATGGTCTGCTTGCTGACATGAATTGTAACGATACCGTCACAATACCACTGTAAGTACTGTACATCTATTCAAAGGGTGTGTTTGCCGTTGTGGGTCTCTGCCTACATGCATCTCAAGTAGTGCTTTGATGCAGGCCAATGTTGAAAAAACAACCTGTTTGCAGTCTGTGCATGGCAATATGCCCAGGGCAATACCAAAGGCGATTTGTGTAACTTGCGCTCACAAATGGTCAGGCCACATGCTGTTGTGGATGCAGATGCATTGTTACTCATTGCCACGTCAGCACTGACTCACTTGTTGAAAGCCACTTCCAGGTTAGGGAACCCCCCTGGCATGGCCCAGTCATACTCACTCTTCTTCTTGGGCAGAGGGGAGGGGGGCCCAGACCCATGCTGAGCCCAGGGGGTAAGATCCCCTATTCCAGCTTGAAGCACATTGTCCAATGCCTCTTTGGCTGGTCCAACTTCATGCTGATCTACATTTACCAAAATGGGCTACTCAGCCTCACAGAGCAATTATTGGGCTCTTGAGGCCACAGTTCAAATGGATGCTTTGCCTGACATCCCAACAGTGTATTTGAACTCCTCGTGGATTTTGACCAATCATTGATGGTCGGCCATGGTGAACAATATACAGCATACCAAGCATGACATTGCTGCACATGCTTCTCAAGCCAAAGCCATGCATGCTGCAGAATGGAGTGCCATTTTGTACGTGGCACACATGCATACACTGAGTCATACATGCTTGGGGTCACTATGTATAGCAGTGGAAAAAAGAACAAAGGGATGTACTACACCAAAGATGAACACAGAGAATCACCAGATACATACAACTTGGTCAACTTCTCAAACTGCAGAACAGGAGCATGGCAGAAGTCAGAGAGATTCAACAGTGACGCACCTACAGCTCCCTCTATCTGGGAATCATCAGGTAGGTTGGCCAGCTGTGTCAGCACACTGGTCTCTTCATGAGGCGCAAGAATCTGCATGTGCCATGCAACTGATCAGCGTAGCAATTGAACATCATTTGATAATCTAACAGCAGTTGCTACTCTGGATTCGTTTTGTTGTCCAGCAAACTGCCAAGCAATTCTGATGTCCAGCACATACACAAAAAGTGGGGTATGCAAGATTCTCTATATAGCTGCCACCTGAGCACATCAGAGCACCATCAGAAGCAGGTACATGCAAATTTGTCACATGGAAGTCTATGTCTTAGGATGCTCTGCCGAACTTCAGCTCAGCAGTACCTGTTGCACAGAGCTTGAACTATTGCTGGCCTGCCAGTGAAACGCTGACTAGCCTACAAAGCGTGTCACAGCCTGAATGCTCACCTCAGCATCTGGCACATGATCATCAGGGGTGGCAGCTTGAGGCTCCGGCTCCTCTTCTTCTGCCATCCACACATCTTTGAACAAGTCCTCCAGTGCCACCTTGGCACCAGTCCTCTCTTGCTCCTCTGTGTGGCCACTCACTGCTGATGCACCATTGGGCAAAGCTGAAAATGACGCTGCTTCGCCTGCAGCACCGTGGAGTATCATGTAGTCATTTTAGTCACATGTCATTTTAGTCGTTTTAGTCACAGATCATTTTAGTCATTTTGGTCACAGCTCATTTTAGTCTGTCCAGAAGTGTGGCCAGACCCATGTTAAGCTGAGCATCTCAAGCCCATTTGCGCTATGATTGACTGCCAGGGCATCACTGGACAATGCAGGTGCTGCCGCTGCTCAGGCTCATTGCTGACACTCATGTGAATGGCCAACACCAGCACTCAAGACCTTCTTGTCGGATGCTTCCACGCAGGCTTTCCATTCACGACAAGCAGTGGGGGAAGGTAAGCATCTGTCACTTGCTATAAGACTTTCAGACCGTAAGCGGATGTGAAGTGACTCCTGCACTCTGCTGTCTCAAAGCACCATGCATGATCAACAATGCCGCAGTCAAAAGCTGAAGCAACGTTGCACTAGGTCAATCCTGCCTGGAATTGTAGAGATGACTGGAACACAGATGGGCACCTACCTGCTGCGTCATCATGATCCGGAGCTTCTTCTTCTGTTTCCCATGGGCCAAACCAGCCCTGGCTGAGGCCTGGGGCGGTGATGCGGGGCAGGCTGCCAGACTCCAGTTGCTTCAGCCATGAGCCTGTGGCAGCTTCCTCAGCAGCTTTGCTTGCAGCAGTGCTGACAGCTTCCACAGCTTCACCACCTGGACGACACAGCAGACTATTTAGAGGCTTCGCAATGGTGTGCAAAAGGGGGAGGGGGGATTGTCTGGACGTCTGTGAGAGTGTGCAGAGGGACTCACAAAGGCCACATGATTCACATGGAGAGACAATTTGCATGGGCTTCGTGCGGCTAGGACGAGCACACAGTCGCATGTTGGCTGAAGATGTAATGTAAAATCCTCATTTTCCTGTGAGCAGGTGTCCAGCTGAATGCGGGGACAGCAGACTTGCAAGTAGCCAAAACCTTATGCTCATGGCATATTTGGGGAAAGGGGCAGGGGAGGGAGGGGGTCATGCTGATGGCTACGGAAGTCTCCTGAAAACATGCACTTGGTGTCCCAACTGCACAGGATCTGGTCCACCATTAAGAGTTAGGCAGAGCATTCAATTTTGATAGCGTGCTGGTGTGTCCTGAACAAAGCTTTGAGCCAAAGCAGCACATGTCATTACACGAATGCATACCTGGAGTAAAGGGCATAGAGACAGTGCTGCCTCGCACAAACTCCCTTGTGTTCTGCCTTGCATGGGGCCGTCGGAGCAGAGATGCTGAATTCGTACCCTACAACCACCAATTTTGCAAACTTACAACATTGCCAAGCTAGGCTTTGTTATTGCCCTGGCTCTGAAAATGCTTGGCTTGATGCCGCGCTACAGCATGCTCATTGCCTTGTAGGTTGCTTGCAGGTGTCAAGCAATTGTGCAGAGACTGCATGTGCATACCAACCTCTGTGTCAGATGCAAAGACTTCTTTAAAACCCACGGGGTCATTCGGTTTTTGTGGGTCTGAAAGCACAGGTTCAACAGCAGCATAAGGCGGGAAGGAATCGGTCCAGAGAGTAGGAGCAATAGCTGTGGTGCTGAGAATGTGTCCTGCAGGCAATCAGAACCGCATTTGACATGCTGCATGCGTGACACTGCGCCCTGTTGCAGGCCAGCGCAAAAATCGCATGCTGAGCAATTAAGTTGCAGCTGAAAAGCAGAGGAGGGGGATATCACCTGGAAATGTTTGCACATCTGCACATAATGCACCAAGCTCAAATTGCTCATTCCATGCCTTTGCCAACCAAGCAGAACTAGGAGGTAAGGGGGGTTCCTGCATGCAAGCTTAAACCGTTTGTAATTTGAAAAGGACACGCTATTATTGTAGCTTGCACCGTTCTGTGCAAGCGACTACTTAAAGCTTTTGTTAGGATGGACGCAAGACCTGCAGCGAGGCAGGCTCGTGTGGGCTCGCTAACCACAGCCCAGAGTCCCCACACATTCCGGGGACACATTGCATGCTTGTTTTTGACCCTGCCCTCAAGACTGCCGCATGTGACTTATGCCCCGGGGCCGGTGTGCTGTATCTCAAGGCAGTGATCAAACCTTCTCAGACTATTCTGGACATCTCGCAAACTCGATTACACATGCAGCGCGGGCGTGGTTCGATGTGAAAATGGGTTGAAGGCTAGTCTCGAATATCCGACGTAGTAAGCGAGCAGGAGACCACAAGATGAAGTGCATGCACAACTTCGTTCGATACGCGGATTGTGGCCAGACTTTGCCAAAACACAACTGCGCACCTGCACTCATGCAGCTGCAAACTTAGGACAACGCTGGCGTAGCATTGTCGGACAGCGTTGCTCAGAATCAGACTGCAGTGGCACCCAGGTTGTTCATCAAGGCGATAATGTCATGATACAACATGCATGTGCGAGGAAAGGTCCGTGGTACCTTCCATCGCCGGGTTGTACTCACTCTGGTGCAGTGGCAGCTTGCTCTTCCGCAACGCTCTGATCAATTGATTCAACTGAGTGTCGGCATCGCCCCATTTGCCAACGTGCCTCCTCTGTGTTCAATTCAAGATTCTGCGGTGGTCAGACGGGGCTTCTGTGGACCTAAGTTAGGTCACAACACTGCAATATACTGGGCCTTGGGCACAATGTGACAGTTGCGTGACATAGTGTTCCCCGACCGTCAGAGACAGCGCTGGTAGCGTGACGCAGTCATGGTCCGAGACTGTTTCCTGCTGAGCTCGTCCCAACCGGAGTACTCTGCTTTTTTGTTTCAACTAGTCCTCTTGTTCTTGCAGGCATCACGTATCCTAGCCAACCTCATAGTGGCCGGCGGGAGCGTGATTGTGCGTGCAGCTGCAACTGCATGGAGACAAGCTGTTGTTAGTAAGTTGCAACACTTTCCTATGCCAAGCAAGCTGTTGTTAACAAGTTGCAGTCGTTCAGACTTTGGCAGAATGCAGATGGACAAAGGAGTGGCATAACACCTGAAAGTCTCAAGAGCGCGGCAGCTGCCAGCAAGCAAATGAACCTGGAAGAGGCGTATAAGATCTTAGGCGCCGACTCTAATGCAGGCATAGAAGAGGTCATGAAGGTGAGGGCAATATGCTTTCTGAGTTGCTTCTATGTCTGCTGCGAATGGTCATGCAACATGTTACAAGGCACCATCTGACACTGATATTGGTGCTGCTGCAGCGGTATGCGCATCTCATGCAGCAAAATGAAAAGCATGGGAGCTTCTACTTGCAATCCAAGGTCTACAGAGCCAAAGAACGAATAGAACAAGAAGTTCAGGAACAGCATGGGGGTCAGTGACAGCTCATGGTATCAATCTTGCACAGCATAATACTGAAAATGCCACATGCAAACGAGTGCTTATGGACCACCAGCTTGCGCAGAAAGCCCCACTCCGGTTGCCAAAGGTTCTGGTGTTTTCCAAGCGCCGTTATATGCAACAGGCCCCTTGCAGCATTGGCAATCAAAGCTCAGCTATATGACTTCATCCTCACTGCAAGTGGTGCTAGAGTCTTTCAATGTCAGCCAGTGCACCTACTGGTCTGTACCCTGGGAATTTCACATCTGCAGTCATTGAATGTTTCTGTGCTCAAAGTCGACTTGGTCAGGTGCCGACTGCGCACCATACTGAGCATTAAAAACATGCCAGCAAAGACACTGTTCTAGACTCATTAGTGGCGGACTGAAATTCCCCTTAGCACATTTTAGCTGAGCATGTTGACTACATTTCAAAGCTGTGCATATTTCGAAGAACAGACAAACGTCTACTGGTAGTACGTTGATGCTGGCATTAGCGTCATGACATAGTACTGGATATCTTTCATAGCATGTGCTGTCACATCAACAAGTTTCTGAGGTCTTGCAGCATCCTACAGCAAAATCTACATGGCATTCTCAAACAACTGGTGTCCTCCACATCCTTGCAACGAAGCAACAAGCATGCAACAAGCAAATCATGAAACTTAAGGAGACCGCCATAGCTCCTTCGAATATCTAACACAAGTAATACCCAGTTCCAAAGTCCAGCACTACGACACTCACGCTCCTGCTCATATAATGCACAGCCACTCAATCTTACATGACTGCCAACATCTGAACTTGATTGACTTGGTCCCTCTCTGCTCTTGTAGCATGCCTTAGCCAAGCATGACCTTCTATTGTACAGGACTATCTGTCTCTCAAGCAGCAACCTTCTGCTCTACCTTTGTGTGGGAGACACCATTGCCATTGCTCAGCACATCTATTGATCTACCCAGCATCAGCTTGTCCCTCCACTCTGGCAGTATCCTGGTGGGTCTGTAGCGGTGGTCCAGGCATACAACAATGCATGTAGCTGACAGGGCCACCTGCACCAGGAATAGTATCTTGGTACCAGTCAAATGGGGGCAAGCTCTTTCGCTCTTTCCCTTCCAGCAAATAAGCAAAGTCAGTCAGACAGGACATGAAGCAAACAGGACATGCAGGAATTGCACTCAATGCTATGGCACCCTTCTGACCAACACATAACACTGAGACATGGAATTTACCTCTTCTTTGCAGGCTTGCTCGTCTTCCTCGACCTTGACTAGTTCTTGGTACAGGTGGAAGCTGGTTGCACTCACTTTTGTCACCCAAGCCTTACTGTTGAAAGTGTCACGTGTCCGCAGTGGCCTAGTGTACTTTACATTGCACTCTGATAGGGCCAAAGCATTGCCAGCCCGTGCAAATTCCCCAGAGTTGAAGCCAATGTAGTGCATCCACTCCTCACGAACTGCAAAGCAAAGGCTTTGTCAGATAGAAGTCCAGAGTGGGGGAAGCAAGCTCTCTGTGAAGCTGCCAAGACAAAACCGGCATTGCTGTTGCAGCAAGCCACTTGGGCAAGCGCACTTGTGAGCTCACCATGCTGCAAATAGTTCAAGTAGACAGCATTGTTAACAACACCATATTGATCCAGCTCGTAATCTCTGACTTTCATTTTGATAGCAAAAAAGGGATCTCCTGCAGGCCTGGTTGCTTTACCCATGGCATCACACCTGCGGAGATCATGTGGTTTGGTACCACGCAGCGTGTAGTATTTGACTGGCGATTGTTGTAAAGAGCGTATACCGTAGACTCTTTCGCTGACCGCCTAAGCGAGAGCCGCGTGCGTGTTGTGCCTGCTGTCTCAGACTAGATGATTGGCGCCGAACTAAGCAACGTCGGGGACCAAAAGCCATGCCTCCGTCACCGCATGAATTGCTCGCAAGCAGTTGAGGTCGCTGAAGGCCTCCCGCGAAACTCATCGTTACTTTTTTTTGGTTTACAGCTACTGATCCCTCGTCTATAGGCACGGCCCTTGTGCGCAACCTATGCGTTTACTTCACTTTATTGCTGAAAGGCAACCGTCTAGGCATGCTCTCCAGGACTGGCAAAGAAATGGGTGTCCAGCAGTCGATCGATGCAGACTTAAACCATCGGTGGAAGAGCTAACTCAGCTACGAGTGACAGACTCGCACATCAGTCATCCCAAGCCCTGACTCAGAATGATGACCTGGAGCCACCAACAATCAGCAACATACTATGATATGCCGGCAACATGGCTTGTTACCGGCCTTGCATCCCATTGAAGCTGCATTGGAGTTGCAATAGCCATCTATGAATGAATGAATGTCTTTTTAGCTAATTCTACTGGTTCCCAGAACTTCGGCAGCATATTAGCAAGGTAGCAAAGCATGTCAGTTAGTCAGTCAGTCTATCAGGGCTTTCACATAATCGTCATGACCAAAAATTGAAGAGGACAGCTGAGGCCAACTTGATGCACCTCTGCAGTCTCTTCTTCTTCCCCATGCAGTAGGCCTTGCTCAGTGGGGTTCACTTGAATAGTCATCAGACAGAGAATTTTGTCGACACAGCAGTTGCAAGCGCTCTATTCTGGACGCAGGAGGCATGGGTTTGTGGCAGCAGATGCTGGACGTGCTGGGAATGAGCAGCAAGAAGGTCAGTGATCAGCAGTATGGGACAAGCTTCTTTGCCTCTGAGACTCACAACGGCCGGCATGCAGGTCTGCGTGCTGGTCGTGGGACTCGACAACAGTGGAAAGTCAACCATTGTTAACCGTCTGAAGGTTTGGACCTAGCTGAAAGGCTGCCTTCCGTAAGCAAAAACCTGTTGCAAAGCTACGACCTCCTGTGCCCTGCAGCCAAAGGCGTCCCAGACTCAGGACATGGCGCCTACTGTCGGATTCTCGGTTGAGCAGATCAAGAAAGGGTAATTCACAGTCAAATAGCTGACAAGTTGACAGGAGATGCAGCTGGGTTCCCTTTGTCTTTTGCTTTCAAAGACAAAATGCCAGAATTACATGTAGGGGTCTCAACCTTACAGTCATTGACATGTCTGGCGCAAGCCGATATAGAAGCCTCTGGGAGAAATACTTCCAGGACGCGCAGGCTATTATCTTCGTGGTGGACAGCTCCGACAAGCTACGCCTGTGAGACTCTGGTTCTGTCTATGCTTGTACACCGTCAAAGTTGGTCAACATCATCATGTCAGGCTCAATTCTCACTTGCAGCAAATGCCTTGCAGAGTGGTAGCTCGAAATGAGCTTGATCAGATCTTGCAACACCAAGATGTTGCGCAGCCCCTGCCTCTGCTTGTGATGGCAAACAAGCAAGATCTGGAAGGAGCTCTTCCAGCGTCTGAGCTTGCTCAAGCATTGCAGCTGGATAATATCAGGGACAGACCCTGGCAGATTGTTGCCACTAATGCCATCACAGGCGATGGCTTGGATACAGGAACTGAATGGCTAGCAGATGCACTCACTTCCCGCTGACACAAAAGCAGACCCCATTGTGTGTACTGGGATAATTTCAACAGAACCTTGCATAGTGATTTGCTGTGCCTCTCGTTGCCTTGCGTCTTGTTTGTACAGTAGCATTTATACCACCACTTGCCCTCCAATACTAAATCAGGCAGAGTCAATTTCGTAGTATACATCACAACCTGCCTGATACAAAGCTGTGGTCCTGACATCAGTACTGAAGTCTTGAACGCAAAGCTTACTTAGGCGTGAGCATGACTCTTGCGGCACCTATTATGCCCAAGGCAGTGTATTTGAGGTCCATGATGTTAGCTGCTGGCACTAAAATGTCTGAAGCTGCGGCTGTCAGCTGAGCTTTCAGCACTGAAGTCAACATTGACTCGAATTATAGCAACACTTTGATCAGCAGTTCTTGAAGTCTGCTTTACGTTTCTGCATGAAGGCAGCCATCCCTTCCTTCTGGTCATGTAAAGCAAAGCATGACCAAAACTCTCGCCTACATCAGCCAATGCTGCTCATAAGTATCAGAGTGATCCCTTTGACACCATCAGAACCCGCTGAATACAATATGCATACAACAACATGGCTGCATTCGACGCTGATGTCAATGATCATCATGGCCTGATGCGACATTGATGCACAGAAGTGTGCATTTCTACCTTTGCAAGACAACACATATCTTACATACCTCTCATAGGCTAGACCGGACGTCAGTCCAACTTCTTCTGCCATGTTCACACATTCCTTGGCTTTCGCAACAACAGGATGACTGTGACGTGCAATCTTCTGTGCGAGATTTACAGCATGACTCATCAGCTGATCAGGCTCCACCACACTGCTGACAAGGCCCAATCTGAGAGCCTCATCTGCATTGATCCTGCCGAATGAAAACATGAGCTTGGTGAAAATGTGACAAAGTTTGCACATATCACATATTGGCACAAGAGCTATGTGAAGCCAGAAGTTGCATCAGGTCACATCACCCATGGTTCCTACCTCGGACGCTGAGCTGGGAACGCAACATTGTGTGAGTCACAGTGCTGTAGTGTGTGCACTGAGTCCCCGTCAAACATGCATGCACAGGTGTGATCTCATGTCTTGCTGATTAGTCAATGGCTTACAGACTGAAAGCTGAGTTAGTACAAGCACATGCACACTGGTCCAGACGGTGTGAACTTGCAAGACACCACTGACCTGTCTCCAGTCAAAATCATCTCCATTGCCTTCGATTTGCCAACTGCCCTGATGAGCCTCTGTGTGCCCCCCATCCCTGGAATGACTCCCAGTTGTATCTCTGGCTGCAATGTTTCAACATTTGATTGTTGGACTAGGCGCACATGCAGCTTACGCATATGATCAGCAGCAGCTGCAGGTAAGTGCAATGCTGTCAGCACTCTTAGCTAACACTGGCCCATGGGGACAGAGCTGACACTGTATACATTGGAACCCCTGCAGGGTGTTAGTAAAAAGCACATGCAGTAAACACATCACGTAGAGGTCGCTATCAAGTCTGTTTGCTGCAACTTTGTGAAGGCTTTTCTTCGCTTGGCTGTGGGCAGAAGACACTACAGAGCGTGCGCTCTAAGCAGCAGCAAAGCTGCTTTGATGGACATCACTGATGAGTCATATCAATGGGCAGCCTCCATGCTTGAGCTGGACTGTACCTGCCCAAAAGCTGCAGTCTTGCTGGCAACAATGATATCACACATCATGGCCAGCTCACAGCCTCCTCCCAAAGCATAACCATTCACTGCAGCAATGAGGGGCTTCTGCACTTGCTGAAGCTCCCGCCAGCCCTCCAGTAGCCTCTCATTTGAGGCCTACAGACAAGTCCAAATTTGTGAGGGTGTGAGGGTGCAAAGGCAACACAGCAGTATGGCATCAGGGCAAAAGCCCATGAGACGATCCATGGACACCATGCAGTACATCATGAATCATTCAAGCTACTGAACAGTTGACTGAAATCATCATTGACACGTGTCGCAATTTGTTTGTTGGGTAACATGATCTGTGCATCAAGATAGCAAGCTTCTGAAAAGCCCTCATGCACGTTGCAGAATAGGTTTGGTCTGGTGCAGCGAGAGGAGATGCCTCATTTTGGTCTAATCTGCACAAATAGACAGAAACACACAGTCAGATAATGATGCGCACTGACTGCTTTGTGGTGGCCATCAGCAAGAGGTCTGGCATAGTCATACATAGATAGTGGACAGGTAACACATAGAGTACACAGATAGCCAGCACTGTAAATTGCCTGCATGGCAGATTGCCAATGGAGGGACCCATCTGATTTTGTGTCAAGCATGGTTGCTCAGCCAACACAGCAACGAAGAGCAAACTTGTACTGGCATGAGTGTTGCACCCTTGACTGAGCATTTGTCTTGAGCAGGAATCACACTTGACTGTATGATTGATTCGCCATTTCCTTAATGTCAGCTCCAGCGGCAAATGCTTTTGTGCCCTCTCCTGTGATGATGATGGCCCGAACAGACTCGTCCCTCTGATGTTCTTGCGCTGCACATACAATCTCTTTCATCACCTGTAAGACGGTCATGCGCTTGAGCTCTTCAGCTTCAAGTGAACCACACTAGCAGTAACTTGCTTACCTGTGAACTGAGGGCATTCAGGGCCTTAGGTTTGGATATTGTAATCACCCCCGCGGATCCCTCTGTCTCAGACCGAATGGTATCGTAAGACGCCGTCGCTCTGACGGCCAAGCAGTTATGCCTTGCTTTTGTACCCAAGTGTGATACCTGGAATGCTGGAGCAGACACAGCACAGCCACTCAGCCTCGATGCACGATGCAGGAGACGATATGCTGCCATACACGACTGGCAAGAGAGGCCAACCTGCAGACGCCAAAACCTGGTTTGAGTGCAGCACCGCAAGGGCTTTTGGCTCGAAGAACACTAGTATGCGAACAAGCTGTTGCACGGTCGAACTTGCACTGCTGTGACTTACTTTGCTCGGATGTGTAACGCTTCCCGCAGAGCGCCGAGCCCTGTAGACAGAAGAGCAGTTGGTCGCCTGCAGCTGCAAACGGGGAGAGACAGAACGTAAGGCAGATGACACAGAAATGCGTAAGATTATTTGAGCCGCCAGATTGACTATGTAAGACTGCTGCAGATCCTAGACAGTTAGAGGGTGTGGCTATCGCAAAGCCCAATTACTTTGCGCGCATGCGAGCTGCAAAGAAGAATAACTCTGCTGCTTGTGAATCTGCGTAAGCTCTTATTTAGTCATGAGCTCAAAACTGGATAAGACTTACGGTAAGTCACTTACCTAATAAGAGCGGCTAGAGCTCACCTAAGCTTAGAGCAGAGGAAGTTGTGACCTTTTGAAGCTCACCGAAGTTGTGATGAGCTTTTCCTACGGCTCAAGCCTGTTCGGCTTATCCAAGGCAGCTCATGTCAGCTTTGCGCGATGCTGCTAGAGGAATGAGCGCTTGTGCGGTGCAAATTGCGCTTGTCAGCTGAGTGAGCCCGGCCGGGGGTTCTGCTCAGGCGTGCAGCTGCAGCGACTCGGGCGTTGGTCCCCACAGAGCTTTCTTCATGGACATCAGTACAGCGGTCGCATTCATCATCGGTGGTCTCCTGGTAAGCCGTCATAACGCCTTGAGACACACCTGTCTCGCGCTTAGGAGAGCTTGCAATTGCATTTGCACGCCCGTGGGTTACGATATTGTCCGGACTGTCATCTTGTCAAGCAAAAGCACAACACTTCTAACACCAACTGTGCCTTCAGGTCATCAGCTACTGCGCCAACTGGCAGACCCGATGGAAGTACAGACACATACCCGGCCCTCCACCCAGTTTTCCGATGGGCAATGTGAAGACCATCAAACAGAAAGAGGTCTTCAGAGCTCACCAGGACTGGTCAGCCCAGTATGGCGACATCTGTAAGGTGTTTATGGTGAGAAAGCCTGTCATTCTGGTCACAGGTAAGCAGTTCCAAACAGATTCGCTGCAATGCAGACCATAGGCTTAGAAGCAATATGCTTTCCAGTGCAAAGCTAACTTGCGCTCGCATCAGCGGCTGCAGACACACTTTGCTCCTGCGCCAGCTCACATGTGCAAAAGCATATGTTCCGTAGAAAGGCATATTGGCTGGACAATCAGATCTCTAGAAACCATGTGTGACAGCTGTCCCCTGCTTGTTCAAGTGCACACCACAACATTCAAGATACAACAATTCTGCATGAACAAAGCTCCAGATTCTGATGGCCTACATCTGGCGGCTACCTGCTTCCAATCCTGAGTTGGACCTTGCGCCTGGGCAGCCCGGTGTAGCACTTGGCTTCTCATTAAGCTGACGCTGCAAGGCGTAGTCTTTTCTTTTCTTTTCTGGCAGCTTGCCACAACAAATTGTTGGCTGCAGATCCTGCCACTGTGCACCAAATTGCGACCAAGCAATTCAGTCGGTTCAGAGAGAGGTTCATGCCGGCCATAGACAACCCCTTGCTATTTGGGCGAGCTAAGGAAGCTGCTCAGTCTATGATGATTGTTGCCAAGTAGGTCCTTGGCCTTGGCACATCATGCCAAATAGGTGCAATCAGCGTATGCGCTGTAATCCTTACTGGTGTCTGTTGTTCCTTACAATGCATGCAAGTCTGCTACACATATGTCACGCCTGTACAGTGTGTCACAAGCAGATGTGTATATCTTTTGTGGCTGGTGTAGCTGTTAAATCTGTGTTCAACTGTCAGATTGCATGGCCTAAACTGTACAATCTAAGCTGCATTACAATCATGCCTCTCTCATCAGACAAGCTTGACGTGGGCACAAGTTCCCCTACAACCTTTCAATTCCATTTGTGCGCTGCCAATTCACAGGAGTCCATTGTGGGGAAGCCTGAGGGCCGGTGCTCAGCCCATGTTCCACTCTGAAAACCTCTCTGCGTATGCTGGCACCATCAATAAGGCTGTAGATGAGCTGATCACCAACCTGAGCGCAGTTGCCAAATCAGGCAAGGAAGTGAACATTTTCACACAGCTTGGGCAGATGACCATGCAGGTCACTGGCGCTGCCGCCTTCGGGTAAGTGTTCCTTGTTTTTGTCTTTTGCCTTCTGCCTTTTGCCCTTTGCCCTTTTGCCTTTTGACATTGCCTTTTGCCTTTTGCCTTTTCCCCAAGAGCCCTTATGAAGCAGGAGCTGGAAGGGCTGCATCTGCCCTCTTGATGTGCCCTCTTACATTGTAGGGTGGATTTGGAGTGTCAGCAGGAGGCCTCAAAACAGGATGGCATGTTGCTATCAGCCGCCAAAACCGTTTTTGCTAGTTCCAACTCCTTCAACCCTTCCTTCTGGATTGTGGCTGCCATGCTGGCTCCTCCTCCTCTTCTTCCCTTGATCTTCGGCATCCTTCCTGACAAGGCCCTGTCGCGAGTGCTTCAGGCTTTTGACACCCTGTACGATGTCTCTGCAAGCCTCATCCAGGTCTGCTGACTAATGCTTTAACAGCTCCTAGCAGTATGCATGTTCAGCAAATGCTTGAGCTTTGAGCGTTGTCATGATTCAGCTTTTGAGTGTGTCCATTGATTCTGTACTCAGCTGTCAGTATACCTCGTCATCAAGTTGTCAGCTGTGCTAGCTTTGAGATCTTGCTTGCATTCAAATGCGATCATTGCCCAGGCAAGTTTTGATGTGTGGTGATGTGAGTACATACAAGCATCTGACACTGTACTTCACGCATGCTGTACATTGTATTACACTCTCAGCATAGGGTACTGAATGCTCACAGCCTGATGATGCTGCTTAAGTACATGTGCACAGCAAACTAGTCCACATTATTTCACATGCAGAATTCCAAGGCCAAGCTAAACAACACTGGCAAGGAACCTTCTGATTGGCTATGGTTCAAGCGCAACCCTAACAACCCATACCAGGTGAGCTGACCTGCCCCCCATCACTACAGGAGTTTGCTTTCAGCCACTCTCTCAAATTCATCAAATGATGTATTTCAATGTGGCAATGAAAAGGGCGCAAGGCGTGGAGCTGACATACTGTCAGCTGCACAAATACTGTAACAAACCAGTTTGTGCCGTGTTTGGGTCACTGTATGTGTATGTGTGCCTTCAGCACAGACTCATCTCTGCATCTGTGAGCAATCTTACTAACTGCAAAAACAGAGAGTTTTTTGTGTGGCATGTACCTCAAATGAAACCTGCCTGCAGCTCAAATTGTTCCGATGTCAATTTTTAGAGATGCAATGTACATCTCATGTCAAATCCACCTGTAATGCATTGATGTGGTTGCCATGCTGTACCTGGGCAGCTCAGTTTGGCTTTTTGGTGAACTGAAGCCGAAAGGTGCAGTTTTTATCTTTGTTCTTGTGATGCTGTTGTCTACCCAACATCTCCACAATGTAGAAAAGCGTTTTCACTGTCCCCAGACGTTTCTGACTTTAGATTTCCAGTGTAGGGATGACATTCTTGGATGTTACCTGTGGGGTAATAGATGTTTCGAGATTGAAAAGAGTACCCTGTCTGCAGGATTGATGCTGTTGTCTACCCTGTTGTCTACCCTGTTGTCTACCCTGTTGTCTACCCCTGCTTTTGTCTACCCCTGCTGTTGTCTACCCATGCTGTTTTCTACCCCTGCTGTTGTCTACCCATGCTGTTGTCTATCCATGCTGTTGTCTACCCATGCTGTTGTCTACCCCTGCTGTTGTCTACCCTGTTGTCTACCCCTGCTGTTGTCTACCCTACTGTCTAACCTGTTGTCTACCCTATTGTATGCCCTGTCTGCAGGACACCATCCCCAGTGACAATAGCATCATCCCCATGCTTCTCAAGGCCAACAACAAAGCCACTGGCACGCCACTCACAGATCTGTAAGCCTTAGCTCTGGAATATTCCTGACCAGTACCCTTTCCTGACTGCTCAAAGCAGCTCGGCGAGTGTCAACTGCTGCCAGTAGTTTGATACTGTTTGATGCAGCACTTCGTCTGTTTGATAAAGTGCTGCCTGTCTGACCACTTCAGCAAGTTGCCAGACATGTCATGCTGCACAATGTAGCCAGGGTCATATGCCTACTCATGCTTCATCAGGTTTGCTCAACAAGCTGCATGATGCTTTGACAGAATGCGACATGCCAGTTGTGGCCGTTTCAATGATAGGTTCCTTGTGCTTTGCAGCGTCTCTCTAGACAAGCGCAGCAAGCAAGGCTGATGTGTCATCACACTGCTGACGTCTTGCCCCTTGCTACCTTGCTAAGCTGACAAGAACAATATATACATAATACAATATATAATATATTGTAATGTAATATAAATATACAACATATGTAATATAATATATAACATACAACATATGATATATATTAAAAATTGTCTGCTTGACCATTTGCAGGCAGATTGGCGCGCAGACTAGCATCATCATGCTGGCAGGCTACGAGACCACATCAGTCGCCCTGACCTACTGCATCTACCTGCTTAGTAAGCACCCACAGGTGCAGCAGAAGCTGCTACAGGAGGTGGATGACTTCAAGGGACAGCCCAGCTATGAGCAGCTTGATCAGTTTCCATATGCTGCAGCTGTTTTGAATGAGGCCCTGAGGCTTTTCCCACCTGCCCCTTTGTTTGCTAGAGTTGCTCAGGAGGACACACAGGTGAAGCTGCAATCTGATGCACCAAAGTCTTGTTACTCCTGTTCAAACAGAAGAAAAGAAAAGACTGCGCCTTTTGGCTTCAGATTTGCCATTTGAACGTGGACTTCTGCACGAGGTTGTTCTGATAGCAGGAGGACACAGTGTACTGCTATGTCGCACAAGACTTCTACAGCTGGCATGTAAGGCATCATTGGCTGGCGCTGACCCTGCTTGATGGGAGTGAGTCATCATGTTGCTGTCCTGATGCACAAGATGGTGTAGTGCTGTGCATACCTACAGTGTGATGAGGATGCTCATATGCATGGAGAGCTGACATTGTTGGTTGCATTGCAGATTGGGCCGTATGCTGTTCCAAAAGGCACCGTAGTGCATATGGGTTTGTACACCATGCACCGTGATCAAAGGTGGTGGGAGGATGCTGAGGCCTTCAAACCTGAGAGGTGGGTGGGGGACGAGACAGGGGGGGACAAGAGTGGGGGTCTGGCTTACATGCCTTTTGGTCTTGGACCGCGCAAATGCATAGGGTACAAGCTTGCAGGTGAGCACAAATGCATATCCTGTAGTGTGGCTGCTTGTGCTGTCATTTCTGTTTAGATTACATGCACCATCTGTCTGCCTACTCTGCATGCTTCAGTGCATTTGAAGCTTCTGCTCATGTGCCTGCTTTGCGCTGTCTTTTCACAGCCAACATACTTCCAGCCAGGTCCAGCATCAACTATCCAAGGACACCAACAAGCACAACATGTCAGGCTGCCTCCTCAGGTTTGGTTACCAGTATTAACAGGCTTACCCAACGCTGTGTAAGAATTGATGACCAGCAGTGATAGACTCACCCAAGGTTTTACACGCTACCAATGACGCTGCCTCTGTTGAGCAGGCCTTCACACAGTGAAGAAAGCATTGTACTGTCTTACATCAGTGCTTCAAATTTGTGCTGACTTCAGCTTTTATTGCTCTGTAGTGGAGGAAGCCATCGTCGCGTTGGTGCGTCTGTACCAGCAGTTTACCTTTGAGCTATCAGAAAGCTGCCAGGAGCCCTTGGACATCAAGATGGGTATCACTATGGCCCCTAGAGGGGGCGTGCCGGTGTATGTCAGGCAGCGTGTCAGAACGTGGAATGACACTGTCAGCGTAGCACAAGCCACTGCCTAGAGCAGCAAGACTTGCAAACATGTATATCACTCAGCGTATCATCAGTGTTGTGTAGAATTTATATGCTTTTGACAGCCAGTATCGAAGACCGCAGTTGCAATGATGCACAGAAACATGATGTGGCATCATGTGGATACCACTTTTGTGTATGTGAGTGTCACTGTACACCCTTAAATACAGTAACATGCAGGAGTCAACTCATATCCACGGCTTGTTTGAAACCACCCATGTCAGTCAGGTGCTGATTGCTGCATGCAAGGGGAAGAGACCAAGATAGACCCCACAAGACTCAATGAATGCAGAAACCTTGACAACCAACAATAGAGGCCGTAATGCATGATGCATCATACACGCACAGTCCTCCACTTGGGTATGAAAGCAGATGCTTCTGACCCACAATAAACTGTGATGTTACTGTGTTCCCATACGCTCATGATGTAGTCTCTGCTGCAAGAGCAGCATTGGTCTATGTTCTGCACCATTTGGCAGCAGGACTGCACTTGTGCATATGTGCATCTAGTGCATGACAGGGCAAGAGCCAATACTCAAATGCTAGCTTGCCAAAATGCACATGTTCCACCCTGCCGCATGTCATGTGCACTTCAGCATGCACAGTAAAGTCATATGCAGATCACTGCAATCACAGCCCATTGACTCGTGTTCCTTCATTGCACTGACTGTCAAAGCACCAAACAAGACTACTGGTCACCCTGTCTAACCACGGAAACATCTGGGGACGGCAAAAATGCGTTTCTACATTGTGGAGATGTTGTGGATTGATCATGCCTAGGTAAGGACTCATGACCATGCTGTCAGGACAGCTCAAGGCTGCCAAAGCTGACAGCTTGACATTGCTGATACCCACCGCCCGACGCTGTGCAATCTTTGGTTCTGCAACTTGGGATGTGTCAATCAAGCCTGATTGTTCACAAACTTTTGCACCTGAGCCTTCACTCGCATGCATTTGCATTGGCATTGCCATCAGCAGTCTGTACAAGGCAGGGCTGTGCCGACAGCAAGCGCATCACCTTTCATATTCTGCCTTGTTTTTGCCAAGTACCAGGTACGCCTCCTCTTGAGCTGGGTCAGAGTTGTTGGGGTTCGAAAGCATCTCCTGAATGCCCGTCAGTATCTGCAGGTACGCAGCCGCGTTGCTGACAAGCAAACGAGCAGGTGAACACAAGCTTTCATGATCTCACCTGTTTCACTGTGATGGCTGGCTTCCAGCCATGGTCGGCATTGACGATTGACAGGCAAACCAGGCCTGATGGATAGACTGAGGTGCGCAAGATTCACATTCAGTCTTTGCTTGCGGCAACAGCTATGGTCACCTCATCTTCTTACCATTGGGATGAAAGAATCCTCGAGGAAACCTGCACTCTGGTGGCTTCGATGGGTAGCTTTCAGTGAAAACAAGATCGACAGGGTACAATCCCTTCTCCCAACTAGTTCCAGCTTTCCCAGGTATCATGCACTTCCAGTGCAGAAGGTCCACAGAGCCTGAGCAAGTGCCCCGGTTGGCAGGAACACATCATAGCTGCAGTTTGAGCAAGTGCAGCTGGCACAAAAGCAGATGCATGACAGCGCTACTGACCGTCGGCCTTGGTAATGGGTTTTGCTACAAATCCATAAGGGTGATCCTGCAGGCATCAGCGTGAGCTTGTCAGGGGTGCGACTGAGACGCGACTTCAGCTAGACTGTCAGAGCTTCCTGTAGCACTCGGAAAGGAATGCGTCTTGCTTCAAGATGGTTTGCACGAGACAAGCAGGCCGCGAACAGATCAGCACAGGAGGTGCCCACTTTGCGCCAATTCTTGCGCTCCACAGTCAGCCGACCTCGTGCAACACCACCAGTACTGCTCATGTGTTGCGGACGTCGAAGCGATGTCACTCGCAAATTACAAGGACACTGTCAGCTAGTCAGCGCGACCTGGTCCAGAGAACACACGCGCGAGTTGGAACTTGCAGCGCGCTTGTCGTCCTGAGAGCTGCGCTGTGCTTGGCAAGGCGCGCCACGCTTCAGTAGGCATGGGAATTTAGCAACTGCCGTCTCTACAGTCTGTAAACGAAACGATAACTTGCTTGAATCGGGCTGTGCTGCTTTGCATGCTGTGTAGGAGTTGCAGCCCTAGCACGAATTCTAGGGCTATCTTGCCTGGCATGGTGTCTTTTGTCAGCCTCCTCTGGAATATTTCACTCAAAGTTCAAAATCTCAACACGTTAGGTTGAAGCTTTCATGTCATGATCACACATCGTCAATAGCATTACAAGGTATTCGATGACAATACATAATAGTGCTGACGTGTGGCGTTGCAAACGACAGCAGCATGTCCCTATTGTCTAGCATGCAAAACTTGAGACAAAGCTAACATCATGACTTGTGAGGATTGTTAAGCACTGCAGCATCAAAGGAACACTGAGTTTGAGCAGCAAGCCAATACTATCATTGAACTAAGTGGCTTGTCCTGTGCAGTGCGGCACAATAAGAAATCAGGCAGAACTTGTCTTGCTAGCATGGTGCTCTTTCAACTCAATCCATCTAGAAAAGTACTCTGTTGCCCTCAGCTGTTGTAACCACAGCATCTGACCCACCTAATCAGATCTGCGGCAGCCCTCCTTCTCCACTAAGGCTGCATCGAGTGCATCCTGCACCACATTTTGCCTCGATGCTTCAGAACAGCAAAGCTTGCAACAGCAGCAATGCAGATCCTCTCCACTCACCTAGAGCAGCAAAGCTTAGTGGAGACACAGATGTGGTATGCAACATCATGGCTGAGTCACAAGAGTAGGAGCTGTCACACAGTACGATGCTCAATGTTGACTGCACGGGTTGCTTGCCACCTCATGCAGACGACCGCCCAGGTCAATCACCCAAACATTACCTTGACTATGCGCAACCTGGCCTCCTTGTTGTATAGATTCTTCAACAGCTCAAATCCTCTCTGCTGCCAAGTGTGCCAGTCCTCTTCAGCTGTGTACATGCGCACTGCGTCTTGCACAAAAGCATCTGCATTGTCAGCAGTCCAAAGCCCACCCCATGTCTCATACTGTCCTTGAAGTTTCTGATGAGCAGCAGCCTCAAACCAGAGTTGCAAGAAGCTGCCAGGGCTGCGGTATGTCTGCAGCACACAACCCAAATGCTCAGCTAATCCACAACATGCTGCGCAGGGCTTCCCTTTGGTTTGCAAGGCATCCTGAGTATGCAGCATGAGTATCACTGCATGACAGTACAAACTTTATGGTGGAAGGTGCCATTGTTATACACCAGACATGTTTACTTGCTGCTCCGATGCATCACCCTCCAAACTAAGGCATCAGCAGATTGAACAAGTACTCCAGATGTTGTGATTGGTAGGCCACCAGGATGATGTGCATTCTGATTTTTTGCAGGATTGCATGTCATAAGCTTAGTGAACGGCACTGCAGTGAAGAGCTTACCTACCTGTGTGTCAGGAAAGCCTTCAGGTGTTTGGCTAGTGGCTGGAAACATGCCTTCAGCTCCTACCGCAGTGGTGCAGACTGGCAGGCCATGGGCCCAGCTGTCCATGATCTTGCCTTTCAGGCCTGCCCCATAGCGCAGTGGGGCTAAGCACACCCTGTACTGCTGCATGATGTCCAGAGATGCTGCGAAGCCCTTCACATAGACCCCTGCAGCCTGCAAGACTTGAGTCATCACTGATGAGGGGGCTTGTCTGACCATACTGTTGCCAATGTCAGAAGGTGCCGTACGGGCATGGCTATGCACAGTAAAGAATTGCAACATAGCTGGACAATGCACACAACACCAGAGGGAGGACTTTCACCCACACATGACAGGTATGTATGGCAACCATACAGCATGATGAGAGGCACATAAAAGGCTGGTGAAGCTTGTCAACAATGTGCTTGTACATTGCACTATGACTGTTCACAGTGTGGGTGCAAACAGCCAAGGCAAGCAAGAAGAGCCTGCGAATCTGCAGATCTAGCATGGGGCAATGCCAACTCGCTCCACTTATGGGGCAGGTCTGTGCACGAGACAAGCAGACTCACTGGCTTGTGATGCTGCTGAGCAGCTCCTGACATGTGAGCACCATAGATATGCAGCTCAGCATGTGGTAGCTGCCTTCGTATGGCAGGCCAAATGCTTTGGCACAGCCATTGGACCCCATCGCGGTTGGGAGGATGTCTCCAGTTGCCTATTGTCATGAAGTGTGTGCGCGTGCTTTCATGCTGGGGCTGTGAATGAGCTTCAGTGAAGAAGGGAGCGTTGCATAGCTTGTGGCTGGGAATGCGGTACAGGGATTGCAGCAGTGAGAGCTCCAAGGGAGAACAGACAAGGGTCAAGTCAGACCTGCACAACATGCTTGATCAATGTCTGTCGTGCAAGTGTTCATAGCAAGATGACATCTCAGGTGGCCAGGACATGGTTTCTGGATGCCTGATGAAAGATTGCCTAAGAAGCTTTTGTTTGGTGAAATCAAGGGGCTTTGCCCACCTGACCCCCCTAGGTCTAGTTTCAAAGATGTTGCATTGCGTGATTGTCAAAACCGCCGAAATGGTAGACCTTACAGGGATGCACAAGACAGACTGCTCTGGAGAGAGAAGTCTTGTCCCGCACGTACCTAGCTCATAATGAGCTGGGAAGCGTCATCATTGTTACTTTTATGGTTATGACAGGCTACAACATAGGGTCAGAGTAGCCAATGACTACAGCATGTGCTGCATGATCCAGGTCCATGTGACCAATCTAAGAAGGTCAGCAACAGCCCCCCCCCCTTCCCTGACCTAATACTTAAATGGCTGTAAGGCCAAGGGAAGCTTGGGCCCAACATAGGATAATAAATAATAATAATTTACAGGCGTTCCAGCTAATCGTTTTGCCAGGTACCTACTAGGTGTGCCTAAACCCTAGTCCTGTGAGCCAACATGCACTAACATGGGATCATCTCAAGCTTCTCTAAACTGAATGCCTAACGGCGCCGTGTTTTCTTTTCTTTCTCAGCAACAGCCTGCTGGATGATGATGGTAACCAGACTGGCAAGCTGAACACATGTGATGATGGGAGGTGCATATGACAGCAGACAATCTGCGCCAAATAAGCCTATACCTGTGTATAGATGCAAGCTCCCTCTGCAACTCTGGGTCAGTTGCAGCTGGTGGCACTGTCATTGCTTCCAGAATAGATGCTCCACTTTGTATTGCGGCTTGCCTGGCTGCAGGCACAGACAACTGTTCACAGCAAGCCATGGACTTGGGGACTTACAGCAAAGTCAGAGCCTCAAATCACATATGATCTGCTTGTGTGTTCGGATTAGCCAACGGGCATGGCATGTTTTGGCACGAAAGTCAATGAAGAGAATGCGTGGAATCGCAGCAAAGCATATAGCCTGGATGTGATTTCTATAGCATATGTGGACAGAGCTGCTGTATGCCTTGCCTGCATGCAATGGTGCATGTTTTCACCAAAATGACCCTGCTCATTAGCTCCAAAGCATTGGTGATGCAAGTGCTGGTGCATGACTGCATAGGCGACTTGATTACCTTTTCTGAGGCAGTGCATATCTTGCATGTCCAGGACACGCAGTGCTTCTGGGGCAATGTCGCGCACCCTGAAAGAAAATGCTTCTTCTGAATAGAATCTGCATGAACAGCAGAGGTGCCTGAAGCTTATTGAACAAGGGCATCCTGCTGTGTAGTTGGGACTGGCTGGAATTGCTGTCTTGCATGCTTTGGAAAGCTGCTTTGCATGAAACGTTGACAGCTGTCACCTGTCAAATACGCACAGCGCTGGCTGCAATTCTTGTAAGATGCTTGCAAAGTGTGCTTCCCTGTTTGGTGTGCATTCATAGGTTTTGCAGCCTTGCTGTTGGAGCAGCTCTGTGTGCTCATTTGGCGCAGAGGAGCTGCATGTCAGACAGCTGTTCACAAGGTTGTGGCGTCACATAGGTTACTTGCAGGCTGCATCCTGACTAGATACTGCAGCCTTTCATGATTGCACATTGGTTTCTCTGCAGCACTGTCGTGAAAGTACCTTAAAAATGCAACATCCCAATCCCAGCTTTGTAAGGCAGCCACCAAATCAGCTGTGCGCACACCAGCAGCTGAAGATGTCCGTTCAGGCCAAACTTGACCAATAAAAAGGGCTGTACGTTGCCTACGCAAATACTTAAGTCTGTCTGGATGGCGCTCTTGTTTGATTTTTCGTTCTGCTGATATAAGAGCAAGTTGACAGTCTTACGCAGCAGTGATCCCTCTGCGTTGACTACGTGCCAAAGTGGCTGTCGTCCGCTTGAAGCACAGCCGGTACAAGCAAGATGAGCGCATTAGCGTCAAGCTACGCATGTCTACATGGTTCTGCACTTACAGCAAGAGGAAGATCGGTCTTGACACTACCGTTGATCAGCCTGTTGATCAGCTATTTCGGGGAATTCCGCCATTCAAATGGGGGTAGGGTTTCACACTGGCGCAGCGTTCAACTTCATCAAGCTGCCGAGCTCAATCGCTGCTGTCTAGGCCTTATGCTGAGCGCTGCCTGGAACTGTGTGTCAACTCGATGGTCGGCAGCGCAAAAGTCACCCAAGCCTTTCGAAAGCTGGTGGCATTAGTTGCTAGGGCGTTCTACGCTGGTGAGTATCCACCCAAAACACTTGAAGAAATTGCTGCAACGTCTTCTTCTAGGGCAAAGCAACAGGTAGAACAAGGACACACCACCCCTCCTTCAGTAAGGTCCCAAGTGCACGCTGCAAACTCAGCTTCACAGAGTCTTGCACACAGGGCCCGATTCACGGCTTGGTCATTCTTTTGTTGGATGCTCTTTGTGGCAAAGACAAAGACGACAGGCCTGTAGAATGGATCAAAGAAGAAATTCTGGCCGAATCCCTTCTCCTGCACATAAAGCTAGTGCGCAAGACTTTGCGTTTTCTTGAACAGGTGCTCTTGCAAGCTGCTGCTCTTCAGAGTTGCTTGCAAAGTTGTTCAGTCAAAGCACACCAGTGCCATAATGTACTCTTCCAGCTCACAGCAAGCAAGTTGCCTGTGAGCTGGGAGAGTATGACTATGGTTCAGCACACATTGCCAGCTTACAAAGCAACCTGGATGCTGACAAGAGTGCCAAGTATTGTGCCCGCTCACAGCACATATGTCTTGTCAGGACATAGCTCTGCAATCAAGCTCATTGTATGATACACCCCTTTGATGTGCAAGCTTTAGTGCCTACTAGCACTAATGCTGCTTTCTGAGCAAAGTCTGCGCGCTATGACAGGAACAGCTGCTTGCGCGAGAGCACAGGTCTGAGTCCGTTCGTACGAAGAAGAAGCAGGCTGCTGCACAAGCAGCTGCTGGCAGAGGTACTGTCTCAGGGCAGCTAATTCATGCCAGTTCTGTAGTATACTCTGGGTGTGTTGTCACCATAATTGTACACAGCTTGTACTGCCTTTGGCGGTTTTCTCAGCTTTTTGAGTTCCTCATCTCCTGCCTATGTACTCATCTCCACCAGACAACAATATACAGATAGGGACTGCAGGGTTGTCTACACCAACTTAGTGCAAATTTATGTGCAAGCTCACTTGTTCAAGCCTCTTCATCAGGCTCTCACCCATATTACAGGTCTCAGTATGAGGCATGAACAATGCTGCAGGCGAGCCTATGGAAACCGTCCCTGAAGAACTCAAAGCTGATGTGACTAGCTACTGCTGTATAGACTACCCAAGTCTGATGAATGTGGTACTCCTCCGCCTGTACAAGATGCGCCGGTCACTGCAAGACCAAGCGTCTGACAGGTGCTAGCAGTCTACTATGCAGATTACTATGGCATACTGTGGCAATACGCTGATACATGACAAACCTCTGCCATTTGCTAAGTAGAGTGCATCTTGCAAACGTGCATCTGACCAGCTGCAGTTACTCACACAACCATACATTGCATGGCCTACCCCCCTGGCTAACGCGAGAGCAAAGGCTGGCACAGGTGAAAACAAACAATCAATCATGCGTTGCATTGCAGACACACCATACAGAATCATCTGTGTTAGCTGTGGCAATGCACTGATACATGGCAAAATTCTGCCACATGCTAAGCAGGGTGTATCTTGCAAGCGTGCATCTGACCAGCTGCAGGTACTCACACAACCATACATTGCATGGCCTTACCCCCTGGCTAACGCAAGAGCAAAGGCTGGCACAGGTGAAAAACAAACAATCAATCATACGTTACATTGCAGACACACCATACAGAAGTATCTGTGTCAGAAGTGTCAACGCACTTACACATCTCTGGACGTGGCAACCTTCCCTATGGTGGACCATGCATTCCAGTGCGAGCACTGCAGCGAGGAAGGGTTTGATGTGCCATTGCGTGAGTCATATCAAGGACAGGATGGGGATCTGGTGGATGCTCAGCAGCGTGCTCAGCGTGTTTCCCAGGCAAAGCAAATGCAGGTAATGCGATCTTCCAAATTGCTGAGTGCTGTGTGTGCTTTGTATTGCAACATACAGGCTACAAGGAAAACCATGCACATGTATGCTCTGTCTCACATGGTCTTGCAGTGCTGCTGCTGAGCAGATGTTACACATGCTGACCTCAGGCAAACACAGTTTGTATGCATGTATGCAGCTGTTTTATCATGCGGCAGTGTCCGCCCTTCAACGATGGTCAATGTCCTCAGATTGACGTCACATTGTCAAATGTCTTGATGCCCTAGGAGACTTGGCTAGGGCCTGCTGAGCAACACAATGCTATTGCCGATTGCGTGTTGCCTATCGCCTGGTGCCTGTTGCCTATTGCCTGTTGCCGACTGTCTATTGCTAATGCATCTGGCAATGTGCCTCAAGTGCACATACAAACGCATGCATGCACAATTTTTGAGTAGCATATCTCAAGAACTTGCTGCTTAATTCCTTTGCTGACTCCTTTGCCGATTCCTTTGCTAACTCCTTTGCTCATTCCTTTGTCACCAGCACAGACAGTGTGACTGCAGAAAGCGCTTGAAGAACAGCTGAAGCCGTTGACCGAGCATTTGGGGAAGCTGAGGGGGGTGCCGGTCCCTGACTTTGGCCCCTTTGATGAGTGGTCTAACAACAAGAATGCATTGGAGGCACACAGGAGGAGGAGGGCTGCAGGTACCCTAGCTGTTTACCCTAGCAACCCTGCATTGCAAGGATGCACCGTGGTGCCCCAAGGGCAACAACCAATGGCCCTGGTGTCAACAGGGGCCGTGCTGAAAGTTTACACAAGGAGTGTAAATATGCTCCTCAGGATACCAAAACATTTAACACCCCCCCTCAACCCACTGAAAAATGCGCATGTGTCATAGTGTGAGTCTAAATTCAGAGACCTCTGGGCATAGGATCAGGCGTTTCTACTTAAAGAATATATGTTAGGATGATATGTTGGGTCGATTCAGGAGTCTTGCAGGCCCATGGCTCAACAAGGCACAAAGAATGCACATGCATCTCAAATATACACCATAGTCTGACTGTGCTGTCAGACCTCATGGGTGGACCACCAGATCCTGTGTCATTTGTGTGTCACAGGCAGTGGAGGAGCTGCATTTGAACAGATGAATATGCTGTCTTCCACAGGAACACCAGCCAGCATGCCTTTGCCACGTTGTTGCAGGGGGAGGGGGGGGGTCTGGGCAGCGCAGGGAGGGTGAGCTGGATGGCATTGATATGGACTTCGATGACACTCAAGTGGAGGTCCAATTGGAAGGTGCACACTCACCTGAGTCATTGGCAGCATCTTTTGCCACACAATGAGCAATCAGACAGATTGCAGTTTTTACACAACTCTTTTGCAAGGCCCGATTTTGCTCATCAGGAATTTGCTCATGCAAGTTATGTTGGGCGCAAGTCTATAGCAATGTGAATGTGATGTTGCATGTCCAGATTTGACACCTGCATTGATATATCTCTGATATGCAATCAGTACACGCTAGTGACACCACCCCTGATTTGAGCGTTGTGTATACAAGTGACGCTTGAAAGTCTGATGATAGACTTCAGTCAGTCCTGACACTTACCTGCACTGTCATGAGTGGCAAAGTGACAATTGTGGTCAAGCCTGCATTGCTACGAGCCTACAATTGCAGCAAATATGCTATCCCTAAAGCCTCTGGAAGCACACAGCAATGGGAAAAACTGTGCAGAAGAAGCTAACAGGGCAGTTCCAAAGATGATGTGTGCTGTGCCTCAGCAGGAATGGTACACCAACCTGCTCACACCAAAACAGAACACGCCTTCAATCCTGAAGCTCCCGTCGCTCAGCATATCAATGCTTTTTTTATTTTTAATGTGGTAACACTGCTTTGGTTATTGGAAATTGTGCCTTCAGGAGCTGATGGAGGAGCTAGTGCAGAAGCTAGTGGGCCAGCTACGCAAAAGGCCCTGCCCCCATGGATGCTAAGGCAGGGCATCACCTCCACCACAACTGCCCCTGGAGGGCAGCCACTGGGTGCCCCACTCATGCAAGCCAATGGTGCCAGTGTGGGCAGCAGTAATGATGGCATAGCTTCTGAAAAAGACCAAAAAGCAATAGAGGTGAGTTCCGGACAGTCCACATGGGAAGGCTTGTCAGCAGGTGATATGTGTTCATGTATTGCCATACAGACATGCAAGCGGTTGCGCATGTGGTACAGTAACATTCACAGCATATGTGCTGCATGGGCGTGTGGCACATGATGTGACGCAAATGTACCGCAGTAACCTGAACTGTACCCCGTGCTTGTCTGCAAAGACAAGAGAACTTTCAGCGATCATAATGGGAGCCTCCTAAGGCGGCAGCCCAGAGCTATGATCATAGGCCATATATGGGCTATATATGAGCTATGATCATAGGCTATATAGCCTCCTAGGCAGCCTGGTATAATACTTGGGCTGCTCATTAATTGACACCGAAAGGAGTCTTAACTTTTCTTTTCTAGTCCGCTTGTCTGCAATTCAGGAGGCATACTTGAAGCAGTATATGGCCCAAGTGGAGCTCATACAGCAGCGCTCAGCTGCTGCCAGGGCTGGCACGCTTGACGCTCACCAGTACCAAGACCTCAAAGACCTCAAAACAGAGCTGGCAATTGCCAAAGGTATCTCACCCTCCCAATCACACTCACACCAAGGGAAAGCTTGGGACTCATTTGGGATCATCTCAAGCTTGTTGATAATGAACGCCTAAAGGCTTTGTCTCACAAGCCAAGAGAGCCACCTGCTGTTGCTGAGCAGCTGCGTAATGTCTGCCCTTGCAGCCAAGGTAGGAGACTCTACAGTGCATGATCAGACTGTTGTGCGACCCTAAATGTACCGCACCAATCATGCCAGAGCTTGTGATGCATGTCAGCACACAGCACGCACATCATGCAATCAAGACAGACACGTAGTGCAAGTTGCCTTTGGATTGTATGCTCAAATGGGCTGATTGAGTGGCTCTCAGTTGTGTTTTTTGCCATTGCAGCCGAGGTCGACGCAGAAGACAATGCAGCGCCTGTCAAGAGAGTCAAGGTGGAGGGAGGTTGGTCAGATGCGTCTGGATCTATGCCAGCTTTTGGTAAGACTCTCATTAGGAATCACTGCATCTCCAGTTTACACATCTCCCCACTGACAAGTTTGACAATGGTGTGACACCAGTGACCCAAAACGCTTCTTTTCTGAAGTAAGTTGTTGCAAAAAGCTTGTTGTGGGGTCTGCACAAACAGCCATGCAGGCATCACTGTGATGATCTTCGTTTGATCTCCCGCTAAGCGGTTTGTGGTGACATAGTCTTGTGAAGACTCTTTGACCATATTTCTGGAGCAACAATGCAACATGCTGTCTTTCTGAATGAGGCCTTGTAGATAGGCTGGTATACATAGTATCATGCCAGCATCACTGTGTTGAGCTTCAGTTCATCCCATACTGAAGAGCCCGCAAAGGATGAGATTCCTTGACAGACACCTTGACGCTGACAAAAGTAGTCTGCATCTGTCTGGTTTGGTAATGAGTGGGCAGCCGAGTGAGTGTGTATGTTCATGTGTGCAGCGGTCAAGGCAGAGGATGGGCTTCAAGCAAGCACTTTGTCTGATTTATTACAGCAGCCTGAGGTCAGCGCTGCTGCTGATAATGCTGACACTGGTAAGCCTCTGCTCTGAGCTGTGTTATGTATAGTACGGCCGTACCTGTAACGGCCGTGGTCACAACCATACGCCAATGGTCATGGACTGCAGTTCGAGTAGTAGTATCTGGCATTGATAATAAATTGCCCTTATGGTAGAGCTTATCATGCCTCTTGACATGCAATCCAGGGTTGCTAAATCCATGTCTGTTGAGTAGCTGTGTGCATGGGGTCACCTCGCCTGCTTCTTCTGCAGATGCCCCATTGGATGAATGGGAGGATGCCAAAGTCAAAGTGGCACATCCTGAGGTCACGCCAGAGCATCAGAGTGATCAGCAAGCAACGCTGGCAGATGAAGATGACTGGGAGGATGTTTAATGCAGCATGCCCCAATGTCACACAGTTCGTTGTCAGCAACAAGATTCTACCGTTTAATGCAGGACTTCGATGTGTACAACAGCATCAGGTCTTAGTTATCACAGTGCAAAGAAATTTGACTTACAAGCTTCATAACGTTTACTTTGACACTGGCTTACATGCAGGCGCAGTGTTGTTGTTTGCTGCATGTGCGCTAAGCTAGAATATATACCATCCAATGTTGTCTGTTGTTATGCATGAAGAGATATACGTATACATAAGAAAACAGCTAGTCATCAACATCAACGAATCACGTATGGAGGCAATGCCACTTGACCTCAAGGGACATCTCAAGTTCAAAAGCCATGGTATAAGAAAGCACATTAATTAAGCAGGCAATGACAATGGTGCGGATCACTTTATGATGATGGGCCAGTTCGCCAAGATCAAGTCTGGAATGGTGACATAAAGCTCAGTCATCATCTCAAAATCGAAAAGCAAAACACCCGTGAACTGGACAAGCTGAACACAAAAGGAACCAGCAAAATGACTTCTGTACAGGATAGACTACAAGGCCTTCTGGCATACTAGCTGGAACAGTTGTAACAAGCTGCAAACACCCCAAACTTCCCAACATTAGCCATCAGCGTCTTAAACGATGCCCACATGCCAAAACCCATTCCAAATATCAGAGTACATATGATGATTGCGTAATTGAACCACAGGGTGAATCCCCAGCCGTATCGCCATCGATGCCTACACACACATCAACAACAACAACTGCAAATAAGGTCTAATCATATACATGAGATGCATGGAATCACAGCAGTCAGGCGTAAGTGTACAGTGAACATTTTGGACATGCCCACCCACTTGCCTAGGACCAGCAGCACTGCGCTGCAGTCAAGCACTAGACTGCTCCGCGATGCATGCTTGATGAGACATAATAAGGCCTTCCCTGAGGGGACTGCTTGCTGAGGCCAAGCAGTGAAACAGCGTTTCGTGCTCAGGCGAGGCATGCATGACAACAGTCGCTGTATTGTGCTGTGATGTGCTGCTCTGCACTGTACTGTGCAGTACACCACCATACATCAGGACGCTACAGCGGACAGATGCGTACGAATGCATGTAATACATGGTACGTAAGCTCACCAGGGCGGAGGGGCAGGGCAGGCTATTTGGGCACTTGACCTCCGGTACACCCAGTTGTACGCCAATGCTGGTATGATGTAAGTCTCCAGGGTGGTGGTCCCCGCCCCCAAGAAAGAGTTGATCACCCCAAAGAAAGGAAACGCCAGCGAAATCAGAATGACCAGGATCCCTGAAGGACATCTAGCACTTGAAGCATCACCAGGTGTTTGTCCACGATGCACATGCCCATTTTGCTGTGCCCATGAAGGGCCAGATGGACAAATTGAATTGCAACAATATTCGTGACTGCAACACAATGCTATTAGGCTACAACACGGTGCTGAGATAAACATGCCCTTGCTCCATTGCCCACATCCCTCTTTCCACAGTGTACTAGCCAGGGTCATGTTGCCAACAGGTCACGCAGGAAGGTGGACAAGCTCAACAAGGTTGACAAGAAAGTAAGGGTGGGCTGGAGGATTCAGCTGTGCAGCCTAGGCTTTTGCAGCTACTTACCAACTGGTAGACGCCGACAGGAGAATTCAGGTGCACAGCCTAGGGTTTTCCAGCTATTTACCGACTGGTAGACGCGACAGGAGAATTCAGGTGCACAGCCTAGGGTTTTTGAGCTACTTACCAACTGGTAGACGCGAGGGTAGGCGGATCCAGTAGGGCTTGTCATGGGTCCTGATCAGCTTCTCCCACATGTGATGCACAGGCATGATGAACATGCCAAATGCGATACACTGGTGAATGATCATCAGCACAATGGACACAGATCTTACTGGGGAATCTGGCAGCAGGTCATACACATTTCCTGCAGAACAACAAACAATGATTCCTGCAGACCAGCAAACAGCATTTCCTATGGATCAGCCTAAAAATTTTTCAGTGAAACCATCAAAAAAAGTTTTTAATTTTTGGAACAACATTTGCGTTGTGCATGACACAAATGACCATGTAAGTGTGCTATCACAATCACATGAGTGCAGGTTGTATGTTTGTGTGATGCAGGTACCTGTTTGGCATCGTTTGTTAGCTTGACTGCAGCCCATCCAAGATGTGGGGGGGCATTGTCAGCATGTGAGGCAAGGGGAGACACATGACTATCTATGGCTACAATATGTGACTGCACATCATACCTCTGGATGCAAGATGGCTGAGAAACATGATGAGTGACATGAGGTGTCTGAAACGTCAGGAGTGCATGCTCCTAGTGCATACAATCTCACATGCACAATGCTGAACATGCAAGCTGGCAGGCAGGCAAGCAATAGGGAATCAGCATGCCACTTGCAACAGACACATGCTCTGGTGAAGCATCTCATCTGTCTCGACATGGCAGTCAACACTAGCATACAAGCTAGCAAGCAGCAGCATGCAAGGTGATCAGGAGGCCACAGGCAGGGGGGGCAGGGACTACTGACCGTGTTGGGCTGACAGAACAGGGAAGGCGGCAAACATGGTGGCAGCGCTGGGCAGCGTAAGGGTGAAGACATACAGGTAACTGGCGGTAAAGACACGAGGGAAGTTGCGCGGCTGGTGCATGCTGTCCATCACCTCCCTGCCACACACACCAGTCACTGTCAAAGCATACTTCTTCATCATGTCAAAGCATACTTCTTCGTCATATGAAAGCATACTTCCTTGTCAGGGCACAGAGTGATCAAGCTGAGTGTAAGACCTACCCTGGCTGGCTGATCATAATGATTGTACTTCTTCTTCAAGACATACAGCAATGAAGCTGTGTGTCAGAGCTACCATGGCTAGCTGATTGTTTTAGTTCTTCTTCTGGGCATTAAGTCATGAACCTATCATGGAACAATCATTAAAGTGTGGGGAGTGGAGCCATGTCTGACTCATCGCACCTGCTGGCTTGGAAGCGAAGGTGGATGTGATGTGCAATGCAATCAAGCTGGTGAGATTTAGGCTCCAATAGGAGCCTAATTGTTTTTAATACTCAGACTGTGGTCATGGCGCATGACATGAAAGAGGCTCAATTCAACTGAGGTGACAATGTTTATGCTTAGGCTGGTATGACCAGTGGCCGGGCTATTTTTTGTCACCGGCGCCATAACATGCTTAGGGAATTCTGCGGCGGCTATGATGGTCGATGGACAAAGCAACTGCCATTGTTCATAATCCAAAATTCCAGCTGCCACGTTCAAAACACAAGCAGCCCTGTATTCACTAAGCACTTGTGATCAGAGAAGTGCTCAATTTGGTAGTTTAGTTGCTTGTCCATGTTGGCGTTGCAATTGGACAAGATCAGTCAGTGATACACTCTTATACACGCACGCAATCCTCAGTATACTCACATCAGAGCTCTTTAGTACATCTCAACATTGTTACTGAAACAGATGCCTGTGAGGGACAAACAGAGGTTTCTCAACAACAGTCACACCAACAGTCACATCAACTGTCATAACAACAGTCACACCAACAGTCGCAGGCACTTACATGAGCATGGCATGTCCGCCATACACAAACAGCAAGTTTGTGCTGCCTTCAACAAAGGCCTGCACGCCTTGGGTAGGGGCTTGCCCCCACAGGCCCTCCTGAAGGCCCTGGGCTGAAGCTTGAGAGACCATGTACCAAGCTGTGAAGGTGGTTCCCAGGATTGCAATGAAAGAGAAGATGCGCATGTTGCGGAAAGAGGGGATGAAACTCGTTGTCAGCCCTACACTGCCAAACAACAGGGCGTAGTCCCTGCAGACACACTATCACAGCTGATGATGTTCATAGGTCGTGCTGCTTTGTGAAGCGTATGATGTATGATGCAGCATCTTGCATTAATGCAGGGTTTCCATGCTTGCTATACACCAATGCAAGCTAGTCTGGTGACAGCTCACTGTGTCATGCCACTTTGGCTGACACATGTTGCTGACATGATGTGCAGACTGGTACAGGTTTGATGCAATGCTGCTGTGAGCCTCATTCATCCACACACACATGATATGCATGAGCAGGTGATGCCTTGGGTCAGGAGATTCACTGTCACACAAATAGCAGATTCAATACCTGATGTTACAAAGGCTATTCAGGTAAAACATAGTGTTTGCACAGGCTGTGAGGTGCTGCTGTGACTCCAGATCTCACACACACAATGGACAGGCAGATGATCTAAAGGCCTATGTTGCAAATGCTGCGCAGATTCGACACCTGCTGTTACAAACGCTATTCAGGCAACACACAGTGTTTGCACAGGCTGTGACTTGCTGCTGTTACTCCAGAACACACACACAAAGCACAAGCAAACAATCCAAAGACTTATGTTGCGAATGTCGCTGAGACGATGTGTAGAGCAGGCATGGCAGTCAGCAATATTACCTCTTGTTACGGAAGCTACTGAGGCGGTACATGTTGTTGGCACAGGCTATGACTTGAGCCACTGCCAAGCCAACAAGGGCAAGAACATTGACAAGCCAGCTGGCAGAGCCAAGCCATGGGCCACAAAGCTCAAAGACCACCTCATGATACTGGACGCAGTACACCTTGTCTGTCCAGCCTGACGTGTGAAGCTCATCCAGCGTCACCTGCAGGGTGAGTCATGACACTGCTTGAGTCAAAGGTCATGTGATAGTATACAGTGCCTTTGGTTGCCTTGGCTAGATATGCTTTCCAGGCAGCTGGTCATCTGGCGGAGCTGTGTATGCAGACATGAAGTGCGCAAGATGAGGAAGCTGAACAGACACTTGGCAGCCACATGTACATAGCCATACATGCAGCTATTCACGTGCTGTCAAATGAAGTAGGGTGCTTACAACAAGTTACTTACTCCCAGTGCCCTACACACGGCAGCTGGACCATGTTGCCACAAGCTACTATGGTATGCTGATGTTATGATGATGCAGAACGTATACCGGAGTGTCACTGTGGCAAAGATCTGTGCTGGCAACCATTGGGGTATGCCTTGTACAATAGGCCTATCAAGACTAAATTACTGTGACAAAGATGTTGTACCATGACAATGCCGTGATGCAGATCTCGCCGCCAGGCTGCCTTGCGCTTTTTGAGCTCCTGGTACAGCGTGGCCAGCAGGTACAGGGTCCACAGGGCCAAAGTGGCAAAAACGAGCTGAAAGAAGACACCAGATGCCATGCCAGTGGTTGCAAAGGCATTGGGAAGGGTCAGAATGACCTGTCCAACCTGCAAACCATGTCGCATTTGCGGTGATGTTGATCCATCTGTTGATATCTGCTGTGATCTGCACAACTAATGTCAAGACATGTCCATTGCGTTTGTGCATACATTTTGCGCCTCAAAAGCCATACGCAGCAAGCACACTTTGCAATGATGATCTTGTCTGATAAACATGAAGCAGTCATGTTATGACTTGCAGCTGGGAGGAAAAGGAGTTAAAGAGCCTCTGCAGGGTTGTGGCTGCCTAGCAAAACATGATATGCAAGTCCGTGTGCGACCTCAGCGGCTGTGAACAATTCTGTGAGATCGTGCCCTGCACTGCTGCTGTTTTTCCACCTTTACCTGTGCAGCTGCTGCAGTCAAGAAAGCATCGCCCTGAGTGTCGCCCTCCCAAAATATGGATCTCAGTATGTTCTTGTTTGGTTCCTCCGCAACTTCATCAGCATATAATTCCAGATGCCTAGCTCCTGAACAGGCATTAGGTACTCTGGCATTACAGGCAGGCAAGTATTGCTGTGCAAGATGAGACAGATGCACGACAGCACACCTGCTTTGACAAAACTCGGTGTTGCTCTGGTGTCGCTCCTGGTGGTAGTGGAATAAGAGCCCGACCCCACAAAGGACTGAGAAGAAGATTGCATATATTGACAGCGGCTATCGGTGAACCTCACATGACGCCTCAAGCATTGCTTGAATGCAGGAGTAAATGGGAAGCAGCAGTTTTCGGTGGACTGCGTCGCATCGATACACCACTAAAGGGTATTTGGCTGGAGGCCAAACTATCCGAACTGTCGAATTCTGTTGTGTGTAGACGCGAAGGCTATTGTAGCGACTGAAGGAAGTCAGAGGTGTTGAGCCGATATCGATCGTGGCGTATCGTCACGCCAATCGCCAGCAAGCTTGTAATTCTGCAGAATGCCTGCAGCTGCGTGACTAAATGATCACTCAGTCTGCTGATTGCATGAAAATTTGGTCAAAATTGCTCTTCGGGGTAGCTGCGCCAGTAGCTGCCCCCAATTTTGGGCGTGACACTCGACCTATGGAGCTCAAGTGGCAAGGCTTGCGACTGGGGACAGCAGAAATGAAGCTCAAGTGTCACGTTTGCCACAAATGCAGGCAGGCATGGAAAGCAGTCTCACAGCATCAATGACAGACTTGAGGGACTCAAAATAATGATCAAATATCAAAATTCAAGAAAACATGAAATTTCGAACACCAATTGTGACCAGACTTTACCTAATATGCTGAAGGGTTGCCTCAGCAGAAATGTACACTGAATCTGTGTGCACCCTTCATGCACCCAACAAGACACTTACATCACACTGCAGAACGACACACTCAACGGAACAGACATAATGAAATGTGTACATCTGAACAAAGCGAGTGGCTGCAACAGCACCCACTTTGGTAAAACTCTAGAACTGCTTCATGGCATCCCCAGCATTTTGATGACATGAAGCAAATCCCCAAAAACTCCTGCTGCTGTCACTTCTGCGCCAGCGCCAGGACCTCTGATGACCAGTGGCTGCTCATTGTACCGCCGAGTCTTGAAAGAGATGATGTTGTCACTGCCGTCCAGGTTTGCAAAAGGATGTGCAAGGGGCACTTGCTGCAGACATGCAAACACAGTACATGCTGTCTGCTGACAAAACAGTGGTGTGACCAACACCCATGATGACTGCCCACCATCATGCATACACAATCAGGCTTTGACATATGCATGCACATGACCCAGGCACGCATCCAGATTTGCATGAACACCGGCATTCACTCTGTGTGCCAGACTTGTGGCCTGTGCCTGTGCATGTGCATGTACATGTGCATGTGCATGTCAGTATAGGAAGGTCCTGCCCCATCTTTGACAGCTGTTTGCTCACACACATCTGCACCCACTAGCCCATTCTGCCACTGTCACTTGACACTGCATGATGCCATGGCAAGCAGAGTGTGCAAGACTCACCTTCAGCTCCACTCGGCATTTCCGGTTGATGAGATCCAGGCTGCCGACATATCGCAATGCCATGCCTTGAGCTGCAGCAGCTTGTGCTTGACCTTGCATGGTGCTGTCATACTGCACCACATCAAGACACCCAGTCAGTGACCTTCCCATGACTGTCAGTCAACAATCTGCCGCGCTTGCAAGTAATATGTGCTTGACCCACCTGTTCATGCAGTGACAATGAAACAGCACCTTATACAATATAAGGTACACTGGATATGGCACCTAGCTGATCGCAGTCACGCAAGCCTTTGACTTGTCAGAGGGGATATACATCTTCAACCAAGACGCATAAGTCTTCCTCACAGCAAGAGCTGGGGAGCTTGTCAAATTACAACCACAGCTTTGCTCCTCTCTCTCACAGCACAAGGACACCTTTGCATAGACAACACAAGCCAACAGACAAGACAGCAACACCTGCCAAACAGCAGAGTTCTTAGAAAGGGCAAGCATGAGAGGCTAAAATTTTGCAACATCCAAGCAGGTCATGCAATGAGCCAATGAACTGTGTGGATACCTCAGGCTCTACCTTGACTTGAATTGCTATGAAGAATTGGACTGCTTTACCTGGGCAGCCCGGTGTAATACTGGGCTTCTCAATAAATTGACGCTGGCGTAGTCTTTACTTTTCTTGGACTCTTTGGAATCAGGTTTGGCAGAGTGTTTGAGTCTGAATGAGAGGAATTCTGATAAAATGTTGTCGTACCTGTGGCAGTTGCTCCATGAAGTCATCTGCAGATTGAGTGTCTGCCAGCTGCGCTGGCACTAAGCTCTGCACATGAACCTGCTGCATTTCTACTGCCAGACCGCATTCCCGGCCAAGTATGATCATTTTGCGGGCTACATCGGTGCCTGCAGCACTGAGAATGCAGATGAGTGCTGTCAAAACAAGCCAGAAGGAGCAGCATCGTGAATGCACAGGTAATGCTTCCGACCGATTGTGATGACTGGAGGTGCCACATCTGTGCAGTAGCAGTTGTGTTGTGTGCATGTTTTGTGTGCATACATGCTATGCACACAGTGCGCATGCATGCACACCATGAACTATTTGGCAGGTGCGACGAAGCAGTAGACTTTGATGAGTCCAAGCTCCTCACCATGCACTCAGATTACCATGTCTTGGTGTGGAAATGGGCTTGCATGCAATCTCACAGCACTGATGCCAGACTATCAAAGCCGTTTCACGAATTTGACAGACATGTGTCGTTTGTGCCGTCTCTGCAGAGGTAATGGCAATGGTAATGGTTATGGTGCTGGCAATGGTAATAGTAATGGTGACGGTAATGGTTCAAAAGTAGTGGTGAACCTGCAAGATCTTCTCGCGGGTCTGGCTCTGTGAAGCCTTTAGCTTTTGCATCTGCAACCACCTGCGAGAAGGTCTTGCCGGCACCAAAACTGTTGAAAATAAAGGACAGAGTGCCGCTGAGAATGCCCTCTATATGTATAAGCTCATCTCCTGTGTCCAGTAGATTGTTGAGGGTGGATATGACTGGTAAACCAGCTCCAACTGTGCCCTACAGGCACATCATGCACTGGGAGATGTACACCTGTACATCGGTGTTGCAGTATAGGCACTTGCAATGTACAGAGACCGCTTTGCGTTGTGTGGAAGACAGCACCAGCAAATCCATGCATGCCATTGTTCCTGTGGTCAAGGCAGGTATGCAGTGTAGAGCACTGATGTCAAATGAAATGAGCAAGCCAGAAGCTCTCTGCATAGTCGCTCACTGTGCAGTTGTCAGCACTTCTTAAGGGCAACTGCCACAGGATGGATTGCGTGTCACACCTCATACATGAAGTGGGTACCATGCTCTCTGCTGGCATTCCGGACCCTGGTCCACTCATCCAGTGGACCAGAGGACAGCTTCTTGTTTGGGGTGACAACATGTATGCCTGTAGACAGCCATCTGGCATAGTATGATGGCACCAGCGAGGTTGCTGTGCAGTCAACAATGATCTTGTGACAGTTGCTGAAGCCTTTGAAGAAGTCTGTGAATGCATCCAGGCTAGGGGGCTCACCCTGCAAGCAAGCAAGCAAGCAGGCAGTGTTGCTGCCAAGCATACAGCATAAAGGTCAAGCCATAGGTGCTACGGCAGCTCAAAGCAATACTAGGCAACTGTTGCAAGCTTTGCCAATGTGCACTGAGCTTCTGCTACTGGTAATGGTTGCTAAGCTGATTGAGGGCTTTACTCACACCCATCGCCATATCAGTCTGCCAGGTCTCCATATCGCAGCCCTTCTGGTTGTACAGGTACATGGCACGTGAGCTGATGATAGCAACGATGTGCAGATCAATCAAGAGGTTGTTCTGCAACGCGCGGGCCTGCAGAAGTGGTTCGCAAAAAGTTTGAGCTTGTTGAGGATTCTTGTGTGCAATAGGCACCCTACAGCTTCCAGCGACTCCGAGGCGCTACCTGAGCGGATAGTTGCTTGATGAGAGTACTTCCAATGAGCCCTGGGCCCACAATGCCAATAGCAACAGGCGTCTTGGACCGGTGTGCCGCCATGGTTCACGATCGGCTTGCAAGCAAGTGCTCCTGCGTCGTTAGCAGGAGCGGCAATGCACAATGTGCATGCTCGCAGTAGTTTGATTGATGATAATCATAGAGATACGGCTTGTGCGGCTGGAACACCAGCTCTCCGTACGACAAGTTGTGCACACTGTCTATCCTGGTCAACCTTGTTAGTCATATTGCATGACTCATCTGCGTCGTTGAGGGAATCTGCAGTCTTCTTGTTGTTGACTGAATCTTGTGTATAGCAGCGTTGTACAGGCTGTGCTATACAGAGGCACACGACCTAATGCAATAATTCAATGCTTGCTTGGGCCTTTGTACAGAGTCATGGGGGCAAACACGTCCAGAGTAAGCACACACGTCCCTGCACAAGAGCAATCGAAGCTGGCTTCGCCACGGCCTCTTGACGCCTGGGCTGACCTGGTACGATTTAAACAAACTCACGGCTACCTTAGCTTTGTATCTTCCCAGAGTGTAGCTGAAATGTCCTTGCACAGGATTATAAGCTGTCTGGAAGCTCTTTTGTGCGCACCAAGGAGCGCATCCAGTGTGCATACGAGGGTGAGCTTGCATGCTCACAGTTCCCGAAGGTAAACGTTGCCAGGTGCCGCTTGTTGACATCTCCTCACCACAGGAGGACACCAGTGTAGCAATGAGGACCCAGCATGTCAACAGGCAGCAAGCGCATTCCAAGGTCTTCATTCCAGCTGGGTCACGCCACAGGTACATCACGTTGCATCACTCTGGTGCAGCTTGACAAGAACACATATTTCAATCTAACAAACAGCTCACTGCATATGTCACTGCAGGTTTTGGCTATGGCGCGTCCTTGGCAGGAGAACCTGCTCAAGCACAACATACCACAAGCATTTCAGGATGCAGGCGTTGGCATGGTTCTGAATTTGCAGGTAGCATCCTGGCAACTGCTCTTGCCGTCAATCAAGCTATACATTGCCTTACGTCGACCAGAGCACTTGTCACAGGAAGTTGGGGAAATTGCACACTGACCAGAACATTTGTCACAGGAAGTTGGGGAACATGCACATTGTGGCAGAGGCATTCTGCCATCCTGCGGCTTCAGCTATGACCCTGAGGCCTTCATGGCCGCTGGCATTGGCGTGTATAACTTCAGCTGGAGGGACATGGGGATCCCTACCCTGCACAAAATGATGGACATTGTACAGGCATGCCATCACTGCTGATCATCTCTTTGCCCAAGTCACTCTGCATCCGTGCAGCATACAGTGCAAATCAACGCTGGCTGACTTGTTGGCCGGCTAGAGCATTGCAATCTCTCTCTCTCTCTCATGCCTCATGCTGGCAAGAACAGAATGCCTGAGTATGCAGGACAGCAGCTTTATCTCATGCCAAGAAGTGACATCTGCCAGTTGATGCCGACAACATGGGAATCTGCTGCTTCACAGCGTGCCACTGTGCCCTTGCAGGACTTCTGCATGCACGCAATGTCATGCCCACCAGGCGTGTCTTTCATGTGCAGGTGATGGTGCATGTGACTGAAAAAGAGCATCGCAAGGTGGCTGTGCATTGTCATGCAGGCCTTGGTCGAACAGGGTAAGGCTGCAAACTGTCACATGGCTCTGCTATCAGCCTGCCACCTTGCTTGCACAGCAATCTGTAGCGTTGTCAGTCTATGTGTGGTGAATTCAGTTCTGCAACATCTCAAGGACAGACTGCGCTGTGGACTATATTGCATGGCATAGGCTATGATGTAGAGTCTTCTCATCACCATGCAGCAAGGCAAAACTATCTCTGCCTGAACCAAACACCCTTCACATCCAGTCAGGTCTTGTCAAAACACGCACTGTGTGGATAGTCACAGTGGCAGAACCTAAGCAGTCTTACGCACTCGATACTGCATCTTTGTGGAGGTCGCTGAGGGCCAGCTTTGGGGTGCAGGCTGGCTATTGCATGCTATTTGGTGTTCTTGGGTGACTGTGATGCATATGGGGCGGTGTTCAAGGTGCGGCAGGGCCGGCCTGGAGCACTACAGACACACCAACAGGAACACTTTGTCCAGGTCTTCCAAATGTACCTCACCCACCTCAGGTCTGGTTCTGCTTGCACCTCCCTGCAAACTCCAAAAAAAGGTTGTGTGCGGTTCTGCCTGTGTGTAGTTGCTGTTGATTTGTGCCTGAAATCAGGACTGCTTGCAAAGGTTTGTTCACTGCGCCTTCATGCATCACCTGAAGGGCATGCAGGCCTGTTGTCATTCAGGCCTGCCACCTGGGCAGCCTGGTATAATACTTGGCATCTCATTAGATTGACGTTGAAAGGCGCAGTTGTTTTTCTTTTCTTTTCAGGCCTGCTGGTATTTAGATCTGCTAGTGCTCAGGTCTGTAAGGCCTTATATCGCATCAAGATGACGTTGAAGATGCGATCTGGGGGTCACCTGATGCAATGTTATCCACCAGCAATGCAGTCTTGCTGCATCAGCCTACACTCAGACGACATGTGCATCTACAAATGCTTCTGTTGTGCTGTACAGTTGCATGATCATACAGAATACCCAAGAGTGTGGTTGCACATGCCATGGCAGTGTATAGTCTGCACATGTCTGATCACTACATCAACATACACTTGTGTTGCATATTTTGTCATGAGTATGTTCCAGACACACTGTTGACTGCTGACCGCTTGCTGTTGACCGCTTGCCGCTGACCGCTCGCTGTTGCTTCGACTCACCAGGTGTGTATTCCAGACGGTTTCGACAGCGCAACCAAATGGCCCTGCCCCTGGCTCAGCTCACAGCCCCAGAGCTGCAGCTGCACACGAAGCTGCATCAGTCAGCCATGTGCATCGCCTGCACACAAGCAGTGGCCAACATGCAGCTGGACCAGATGCAGCTGGGTCCCTCTCAAGGGTACCCCTTGGACCCCTCCAATCAGCTGTAGGATCTGCTCCAGAACACAAAGACGCAGTTGCTGCAGCAGCTGCACCAGTCAGTGATGATGCAACAGCAGTGTCAGCTGCAGAAGCGGCTGGAGAGAGTGCTGGACAAGCAGGTTCAGCAAGTTTGGTTGTGGCCGAAGACTGTCCAGCCATTGGGGGTAGCTTGAAGGGTCAAGCATGGGGTGAACAGCCGATGTGCAGCACAGCAGGAAGCCTCGAGGACAGTGCATTTGTTGGCTGTGACTTGAGTGTGTCAGAGGGTGTGGTGCATCAAACAGCAGTGCAAGCAGCAGCTAAACAGCAGCAGGGCAGTGCGTTTGCTGGTTATGACTTGAGTGTGTCACAGGGTGTGGTGCATCAAACAGCAGAACAGGCAGCACTTGCACAGCAGCACAACAGGTTCAGAATGCCATGGCTGATGGCAAGAGGTGGCAGCAAGGCCTCAAAGGTGGGGCTGCCATCCTTTGGCACCGGCAATGATGGCACCTTGCATGTTTGGGTTCTGTAACATGATGCCCTGAGCGCTTTGCATGTCTTGCCATGATTTGCTGATGCAGTAGTACAGTGTGATGTCTGCGCCTTACAGCTTGGTAATGACGTAGGCAAACCTGTTATGCTTGGCCTGATCAGTCACGCATTTAGCCATCCCATTTGTCAGGGGCAGGTTTGAAGTTTGAAGGCACAACCTGCAGACGGGTTTCCATCTCTGCACATTACTATTAGCTGTCAAAGATTAGCTGTCAAGGTCTTTGCATACCTGCAATCTGTATTCTTTGGTTGCCTCACCTTTGCTCAGCTCAAATGAGGGGTTGCTTAAGGGGTTGCAACAGGGCTCAAGCAAGCCTGCATTGCCGCCAAAGCAGTTTACAAAGCCTGTAAACTGAAAGCTCCAGAACTTCTTTTGTGGACATCACAACGGATTCACAACGATTGTGTCACACACACACACACACACACACACACACACACACACACACACACACACACACACACACACACACACACACCTTTCCATGACTTCCTGAAAATCTGAGACGCCCTTTCCATAATTGGTGTTGTCGTGACATAGGTGCATGCTGTTGAGCCAGCAAGGAGCGCAGCGAGCAGGTCAGAGGTGCTGTGGAGCGACGACGGATTCATCAAGGCAGGTTCCAGGCATAACCTGCACAAGGGGCAGGTCTACAGGGCCAGCCCTCCAGGGCATTTGCAAGAAGCCCTGGCTCGCCAACGGCGCCTGCTGCACGGACAGGAGCTCAGGCAGTACTGGAACCTCCCCAAGGTGAACATATGTTTGCGCTGAATGATTCTCGCAAGAGCATCCAACAAGGGATATGCTTGTGACTTCCTGTGAGTCTGGTGCATGAAGCATTGCACTTTTGGGCATTGTCTGCTTTGTGCACAAGCAAAACAGATGGCTGTAGGTGGAGGCATGCTGGATTCGTTGTCATGCTGCAAGTTTCAAGCCTTCGATTTGTTTCTTGCTGCACTGCAAGTGCTCTGCATCTAGTGCCCAGCTCCATTGCATCATTGCTGCCATTTGGCATGAGTCACGACATCGTTGGCTGTATACACTTGGCTCTCACAAGCGCTTGCTGTGTGCAACATGCTGACTGGTTCAGCCATGTGCACATCAGGTTTACACTTGGCCACAATCATGCTGTTGTGTGACACCACACAATTCTCACACTGATCACGTTTCAACAATGCAGGCTGTTGACATGATTGCTGCTGCTCTGGAGCATGCTGTCAAAGATTTCTCTGGAGATTCTCAGCTTACTCAGGCAAATGTACAGTATGCTCCAAGGCCATGTGATCATGACAGGCCTTCAGCATCCGTGGTAGCACAGCTTGCAGTTGTTGTGGCACAGGGTGCAGATCCAGCTAATGTACAAGCTGCTGATTCCATAGCTCTCAAGGTGATCATTCTGTCTTTGCACCATGTCAGCAGCAGGCCCTTTCACCGTCTAAGCATTGACTGGTTGAGCATACATTTAAGTGGTCCAGCATCAATGCGTACCTAACTCACGATGAGCCGGGAAGCAGTAAAATTTGTTGTTGTTGGTGCAAGGCATGATTGCACATGCAGCCTGCTGCATGCAAGCGGATTGTTGCCTGAATACAACATAGCAGAGCAGAACAGTGGGGTTTTTCCAGCTGATGCACACAACTTGACACTGTCTAGGACGCTGTGTGTAGCCAGCTTCTGCATATGCATGGGTAGCACGGCAGCTTCTCAGCAATCTACATTGCAGTGTTCAGAGAGTCATGATGGTGTGCAGGTCAATTGCGGCACATGGGATGATCTGATGGCAGCATCGCCTGCAGCTCTCATGCAGCTATTGCAGCTGTGGTTTCAGAGCTTTCAGGAACCAATCCTGTCCATCAGCCAGCAGAAGGCCATATCGTGTGTATTGGCCCAGTACATAGGCAGCAAGACTGGCACATCTGCGAATGTGCAATTCAGCCCATACACACAGGCTGCAGGACATGTGGCTTCAGATACAGATGAATTGTCAGCAACTCAGGATGCGCCTCCACCACAGCAGCAGCATGCTAACCTGTGTGCAGCTGTTGCTGAGCATCTGTCTGTGCCTCAGAAGGCTTTGATAGCCAGGCTTGTCAAATGCTTCAGAGCCATGACAGGCAATCAAGCAGATGACAATCCTTTAGTGCAATGGCTGGCCAGCGCATTGACTGTGCCTCAGAGGCAGCTTGATGGGCTCGAAGATGGTTTGATGGCAGAACAGACAGCGCTGATATTTTTCCTCACCCGTTGTGATGTCGATTTATTGGTGCCCAGAGCTACAGGTCGGTGCGAGGTGATGCCACATGCTGATGTAGTGGCAGATGTCGTACAGACTACACATGACAGTACCAAGCCATGTGCTGGGGTGTCGCTGCAAAGCACAGATTTTCAGAAGCCCTGTATTGTTGCCACAGAGGAGCAGTCTCAAATCCCACCGGACAGCCATGAGCAGCATGCAGATGGTGGTCCACAGAAGATGCCGTCACGAGACAGTGGCTGGGATGCAGAAGACCAGGGCTGTTTGTGGCTGCACTCAAGAATGGCCAAAAAGGCTTTCATGAAATTTGTGATGCTTTCTGGAAGGACAGGTGCTGCAGCCCAGCAGCCGTAACTGTCCTGCAAATGCTTGTTTTGTTCAGCTATACAAGCAAGGGTCATCAAATGTGTCAGCTAGGACTTCAGCGCATCAGCTTTCCTGGAACAGGTCTGTGATGCGTCCAACTTTAGGCATCCCTGAAGTCTCTTTCATTTTTGCGACTGCTTGCTTGTACAGCTGAAGTTCCTCTTTGCTCTGTTCTGTATGTACTGACTCCTCCTCCTGTACTACCTTGCGTTTAGCTTTCCGCCCCTACACAGGTGCATCTTGGGTTGAATGTGCCCATTCACTTGCATTACAGTGAGCAACTACCATGCAACTTTTGAAGTAGTGCCATACGTTTCCCTTTACCTTTGTGTTATGCTGCCATGTAAGCACAACATGAGCTCTGTTGGCTGAAGAACTCAATTGGGTGATTTCAGTTTACCTTCTGCTTTGTATTGCTGGGTTTCAAAGCCTGCAGAGCTGTCAGCAAGGCCGACTGGACTGCTTTACTCGCCCGTTTGCTGCCAGCACCAGTTTTGCTTGGGCCCTCAGATGTGGCTTGAACAGGGCCTACATTGATAACAAAGTCGGATGTCGCACGGCATTCTGATTTGACCAATGCCAGTCTCAATAACAATTGGCTTGCGTATCATCAAGCTGGGTGACAGAGTGAGAGAGCTTGCAAGCACAAACTATGTTTGACAGTGCCTTCAAGCTTGGTCATGAATGTTGGTCACAACACACTTGATCAGGCTCCTTTGCTAGCACAGCTCACCTGCAAAGTTGCTGACAAAGTTGACCAGGTGGGCCACAACCTGCTCACTGCATGGCTGAAGCGTGTCTGGGTTGTCCTGCAACACCATATTACGTTAGTAACAGTATAAAGTAAGAGCAACACTTCTTATACGGATGATGGCATAACGATAATCAGAAACCTGATCATGGCTGGCACCAATGTACAGCACACTTACCTGCATTGGATGGTCAAATTACAAGTTTGTGATGCACAGACTGAGAATGAGTTTGTAAGGGCATTGCTATGCATGCTTATGGCTACTATGGGCAATACTGCACCGCACATACATGCCATCAGCACGCATACATTTCAAATCTTGGAGACAGTCTACAGTTGGCCAGATCATGTTTCACGTTGTGTGCATTCCACGCAATGATGCCATCATCCATGAACTTACACTGGACAAGCTGCATACATAAAGGTTGTAGGAAGACCCAGGTCGCAAGAAAATAGTGAACAACAACTAGTGAAGACCCCTGTCTTCATTAAACATGGTATATACCTGAACGTGTCGATGCAGCATTGTCAGATGCTTCTGAGACGGCACCAAATGCTGCAGCAGGTCTGCTCCAGCTGCCAGGCCTTGTGCCTCTGAGGCTGACAGCATCAGCAGCACGTTCTGCAGGGCAGGGCTGATCAGTGCATCTGCCCTCATGTCTGCATTAGTCATCAACTCCCCAACAAGCGCCTGTACAGAACAGTACGCATCAGCACTAGAGTTCTATGGCAAGCTTCTGAATGAACCACACCACAAACCAAATGTGACTTGTCAGGCAGGTGATAGCTCCCTTAGAAGGCTTACATCATGATCTCTGAAAAACGTAAACTTTTCGTTTCGTTTCCAGGCAGGTGATGTTGAGTAGACTTGCACTATGCGGAACGCTATGGCTGTCAACCACTGCAGCAAGCTCCTGTGCGACACAGATCAGGTGTGGCTTACTCTGTTGAGAGCCAGCTTGAGTGGAGCTGGTGTCTGGCTGTGCAGGTCCAGCAGCAGCTTGTGTCTCTGAGAGGGCTTGGACCTCTGCAGCTGCTGGAAAACGTGCTTCATCAGTGCTGACACCTGTACAGAGGCAAAACAAACGCTGATCCCAGCTTGCCCACCTGATTGAAAGACTGCATGCACAAGTCACTTCATCAACAGTGTCTGAAAGCAGCAACCCATGTGGTAAAACAACAGAGGCCACTTGATTGAAAGACTGGATGCACAAGTCACTTCATCAACAGTGTCTGAAGGCAGCAACCCATTTGGTAAAGCAACAGATATCAGATGAGCATGTGTGACCTGCTCATCATGCTGAAACAAGTAACCAGCGCTACGGTGGCGAAATATAACTTGGCGATTCCAAACTCATCCACCCAAAGTCCTGGGCTTGAAAGCTACCAGGCACTGACAAACAGCCAGCATCTACAGGCAGAAAGGCTGATTGGCTGAGGCTTACCTGTGGGTCATCGCTTGCAATTGCCTCACCCAGAAGACCGAGAGCCTGTCCACACTTGAACCTCTCATGCAACATCAAGGACGCGACCGCTACTGCTAGTGCTCTTGTGATAGCAGTTGGTGCAACACCTCCTGAGCCACCTGTGTTGGAATGCAGCTAGCATTGGACCTAGGTCTATTGGCAATGGATCAGCATAGGTTGTGCTTCTGATGGTTCTAGAACGTACTGGCGCTCCTCGCAGAGGTCTATATCAAGATCAATGGCAGCATGCACTGACAGCATACACTGAGGAATGGTAGCTGTGCCTGGAGATTGCCTGTGCAACAAGCATGCATGCAGGATGTACCCAGCATCAAGGTCAATCCAAATCAGGTTACACAGCTGTTGACTAACTCGATGCTCACAAGCTCGCAGACCCACTCACAGTGTGACAGCAACGAATGACCAGACGCCTGTTCGAACGCCTGTTAGACGCCAATCCTATAGCCTCAAAATCTCACCTAGAGAGTATCTCAGTCCATTGGCCAAGGCAGATACCAAATCATCATGAGCATGAGGACAGGTGTCCACCATTACAGTAGCCACATGAATGGCCTCTAACAGCACTGACTCTGCATGCACTGGTTCTGCTGCTTCCACAGCTTCTGATGCTGAAGGTGCTGTGTCTAACAGCATCAACTCTGTGCTGATGTCAGCAGCTGCCTTTCTGGCTACTGCTGCATCAAGATCAGCCAAAGGGGCCTTCTCAGCATGCCTGCTGATGACCATCGGGCTGTTCTGTCCAGAAGCTGGTTCTACCTGGTCAGCATGCTGGCTAATCTTGTCTGCATCAGCTTGTGAGGGGGCAGAGGGCTTCTGTGAGGGATCAGAAGGCCCTTGCGAGCAGTCAGTGGGCCCTTCAGAAGCATCAGCCAGAACTGCCGAGGTGCCGGTAGGGCCCTCTGAGGGGTCAGCAGTCCTTTGTGTGGGGTCTGCCTGACTGCTTAGCTGGTCATTGTGACCCCTAGGAAGGCTGTCCTGTCCTTTCTGTCCTTCCAGGCAATCAGAAGCCCTTCTCTTGAGAGCCCCAGGTTTCACTTGATCGGTAGCAGAGTCTTGAATGGTGCTGAGACTGGAAAATATGAGGGGACTGTACTGCAGGCTCAGGCCCTCACTCAACACAGAAAGCTTGCCCAAGCTTCTAACTGCTGCCACCTGCAACAAATGTCTGTGCATTGTGGGCAGCTAGGTTTGCTATATTGCAGGTGTACAAGAGACAACACGTCAGGCACATCGTCGCTGCGGGGGCTGTGAATGCCATCCAGCTGTTGCAGGAGCCACAGCATGCTGAGATTGAGCAAACAGCATTTGTGGCTTTACACTGTGTCCAAAACATATACACATGTACTGATGCAGGGGCTGCCAAGGCACTGCTGGAGGCATGTTTGCCTGGGATACATTGAGCTTTTGGCTGAACAAGTGGGGCTAGCAGCAGATTCCAGCCTTTGCACAGGCATCAGGCTCAGCAGTGACGACAAAGCATCAGCAGCTCAAGCAGCGACACTAGCAACTCAAACCACAAAAATGTGGCTTTGGCCATGCATGTATCAAGACAGACATTCCGCACAACCAATGGGAAGCATACCCTGATAGCCACAGGCAGTGCAGTTGTCTTGGCCAAGCTGACGAGCATGGGCAGGTATGATGCTGGCGCTGATTCATCCAGGAGTTTGTCCATGTACTCCTGTGCCAGTGCTGCAGCCTGGCTGCTTTCCTTGCCAGCCTGCATGTAGTCAAAACCCTCGGCTGTCTCTGATGCCCTATTCAATTTGCCTGCACATAAGCAGACAATGCTCCTTCGGTAAATTTCAAGATAGCAGTGTTTTCTACATTAGCTTTTTATGAATTTCGAGAATGTATTGATGGTTGCAACTTTGTCTTGGCATAGAAGAATGTTTGCAATGTTTGCAACTACCATGATAGAAGGCAGCAGCTAGCCTTGGGGGTCAATGGGGTGCAACAGACATAGATGCCATGCATCAGTGGAGCTGGGTGCTTTTCAAGAGAGACTATAGCCCATGATACAATGAGCTGGCAAGTGTGTTGATTCAACCCCTGTTGAACACTCACAGAGCAGTCACAGCATGAATTAGCTTTTGACTTTCGACATGGAAACTGATCCCCTTCTTCTCAAAAGGAGTGTGCTTTGTGTGTGCACAGGACAATGTTGCTGAATTCAGTGCCATCTGAAAGCAAGCATACAGCCACACAAGGCAGCTGCTTCATATGCAGTAGACAGCGCATCAGCACTTGACTCAGTACAACGGGACATGCCTGTCTTTGGTCTTTTGGCTGTCTGAACGACTCCTGGGCTTGCAGGGCTGTGCGGCGCAGCCTCATCAGCGTCCTGCCCTGCCAAAGCCCCATGTGACTCAAGCAGCTGCTTTAGGAAGGCAGCTTTCTCAAGCTGGTAGTTGTCAGCCATACGCCCCAACAACAGCAGAAAGCTCACTGTCAACCTTTGCATGGCCGTCTCTTCTGTATGTGTTGCTGGAAACTCAGAAGTCGTGACTGCTGTGTGAGCTAACTCTGATGGCAGAACCATATTGGCAGTTTTGTCAGGCAAAACCAAAAGCAGAGCTGTCTCCGGCTGTTTCAGCGCTGTAACAGTGGCTTGCTGCGGCTTTGGCAGGCTGTAGAGGACCTACATGACATGCAACCATAGCTGCTTGACTGTGCTTGCCAGACAGTATTTCACGGCAAGGTGGCTACAAAACTGCAGCAGTCATACTGTTGCTGCTTTTGCTCAGGCGCAGACCACATATATGATACATATTCATTCTGGCAAAAACCTGCTTATGGTTCAACTCAGGTTATTTCAGCGTGTTCACACGCAGCGCAATCACTAATTTGGAGCAAAAACTGATTATTTCAGTGGACTTTGAGCAACGGGAAAACTCGGTATAGGGTCCTAGCACAGACAAGGAAGCTGTTGATCAAATCTGCAATGCATAGTCAGTCTCACCTCTACAGCCACTTGCCCTGGTCCAAGCGGCCAGTCTTTGCTAAACAGCACCATCCGCTCCAACACATACTGGCTCAGCATCTTGCTGCAAGCCTGGGACTTGTGCACACACACCATCTTCGCAGCTGCATTCACAGCATGCAGTCCCCACAGAACACAGTCAGCCAGATCAGGCATCTGGGCTCCTTTTGTAGCTGATGCTGTGTCCTTAGCAATGTCCATATCAGCAATGTCCGTGCTGTGTTGCAGAGCATGATCAGGTGTGCTGGCAGCAGTCTTGGTGCTGATGAGCTGGGCTTGACCATGAACTTCAGCATCTCTGCATGTGGCTGAGTGATGAAGAGCCAGGTCCAAGATGTCCAGCAGCAAGGCAAGTTCACCGGGGACATCTTGTGCTTTCTGAGAGACGCCACCAAGGACATAAATAACTGCATTGAAACACAAAAGATGACCCCAGAACACACAAACGATAGCTATTTGCTGTTTGTAGACACCAAGCACACAAGTTGTCATTGCGCTTGCCACTGCAAGTCTTGCCTGGCTGCTTCATGCCCATGCATACTGGAAACAAATGTCATGTCTCATCCCAAACCTTCATCAGTGACCAGCATTCACATGGCAGGAAACACCCTAAAAGTGCATTTTGCACACTCATCAAACCAGCAACATTTTCCGCATGTGCTTCTCAGAGCCATTCTGCTCAGTAGGTACAGCTCAGGAAGCTTTGCAGCAGCATCGAATACTGAAAGAAAAGAAAAGTCTAAACTTTTCAGCCATCATAACGGGAGCCTCCTAAGGCGGCAGCCCGGAGGCAGCATTGAACACTGCTCAGTCCTGCTGTGCTGGGCAAGGCCCACCTTTCAAGGCAGCAGCAATTGAGCAGGCCTGCTCTGGTGTGACCATTGCAGTCCTTTCTTCACCTTCATCAGCCCCAAGCAGGTTGTAGAGCTGCTGGTAGGATTGCTGCAGCAGGGCGCAGCACTCATGCCTGGCCGAAACCATTATGCCTGCCATACGTTCCACCTGCATCGATGTACAAGAGATTCTTCTTTCCTCGCTTACCCCCACACAAGTGCCGCTTTCTGTTTGGTCATCAATGGCGCTGTCATACGACCACTGCTACATGAAGGCGCCACTTGGTTGCTGCAGGCGGCCTGGCCCAATGAGCAGCAAAACTTGAAGCTTGATGTCCCATTCTCCATAATATTCACACCACTTTGAGACCTTCTGAATTCAGCATAATGCCTGCCTCACCAAAAAAGCATGCATGGGGCAGCTTGTTTGTTATTTGTGCTGGTTAAGCAGGCAGCATTGCAGTCAAGCTCAAATTCCTGTGAGCCCTAAACTAGTAACGGCCGTATGACGTGTCTGTGAGACCTGGATCCCGGTCTGTATGCTGTACACACTGAGGCATGTGTTCTATGTGAACATGCATAACACTGTGTTTTGGTCACCTGAGATGAGGAGCATCCGCTCAGAAAGGACTGCCAAGCTTGCAAGGATGACGCTCCACAGGCTGGCAGCCAAGCCTGCAGAAGTTGGGCATGTGTCATTTTGTCCAGATCCATTGCTAGCAGCTTGTGGACAAAGGAAAGGGTGACTTCATCTGCCTCTGTGGCGGTTACAGTGACAAGCCCTGGCAGCTTGCGCAGTACCTTGTTTGCAGCCTGCATGAAAGTGTGAGTAAGCCATGATGGCAGGTAATGGTGTCGAGCGGCTGTGTCATAATGATTATATGGTCAGTTTTCAAGCATGTGACCATGTGTCCATGTGACTCATCCCCCATATAGTCATGCACTGAAGGATATTGCTGGCTGCTGGAGATGACTGTGGTGGATGGCATGCACTTTGGGCATTGTGAATGCTAGACCCACAGGGTAATTATGAAGCAAAAGGCAGACCAAGCATTGCTGCTACATCCTATCATATCCCGGACATTCAGCACATGAACAATAATTTTGAGAGCAAAACAGAGTAGTGATTGAACGACTTGCCTGCTGCAGTTCTTGAGACGCCAGTGATGAGTCAGGAGCTGCTGTCAGAATGCTGCACGAGGTCTCTGCAAGCCTGATGTACAGGGGCCAGTTGCATGCAGCTATTGGCAGTGAACCAGCCTGGTCATTTGACTGCACAACCAGCTGTACTGCCTGGAGTGCAGCCTTCCTCACCATGACTGATGTATCCAGGAGCCTGACACAGCACAAACCAGGCTTATCAGGCTTTAGATGTCAAATTAAAGCTGGACCAAGCAACATGGCTCTCAAAGATCCACATTGCACGGTATTTTCAGGATGCTGGTGCACATTAAGGCATTGAGCAGCAGCATAAAGCGGTAGCGGTACAGCTACTGAACATGCATGTAGGGTTCAGTTATCATGCACTAAGTTACCAGACAAGCCATCATTGTGTGTGGATATAAAAAATGCATGCAACTATACGTTCAACAGTTGAAGTCAGTAGTCAGTGTCAGTATGAAAGCAGTATCAACTGGTACCTGTGAGTAAGTAAGACCAGAAGCTCAGCATGACTGTGCTGACAGTGCAAGCTTGTGTCAGCTGCAGCGCTGCCCACAATACCAACAGCCTTCACACGTATGTTAGCGTCCTTGTCCTGAGCACCTGTCAGAACAGCCACAATGTGAAGCATGCTGCCTGAAGTGACATTGCAGGGCGCTGTATGGCATGACGAGACTCAAAGAATTGGTGATCTTGACTCAGGGGATCTTGAGCTCATGTTGTGGTGGTACTGCATGGCCATGCATGTCTCAATGCTGCTCAAGACATGTTTGCAGTGGGGAATGAACGATGCCTGACGCCCTATGCACAAGTGAATCAATGGTTGGAAGGACACAGCAAGCATTTCCAGCCACAGATGCATGTTTGAGGTATTTGCCAAGTGTATACATATTACTCTACCATTACACACAACACTGCTAACTTGGTACTGTCATCACAAGCTTGTCTACATCAGACAAGCTCTTGCCTGCTTTCAACAGCAAAAGAGCTAAGTCAAAGAGGGCCCCATTGTGCAACCTTGTCGTCATCTGCCGACCTGCCATTTCCACAACCAGCTTGCGTGCATTGATACTGTCACTGAAAGCAGCATGTGCTGCCACCTGCACAGGCACACCTGTCTCAGTGACTCAGAGCAGGTCCGATATGAGCCAGTGGACATTCTGGATGCGGATGATGATGGTATGTTACAAAATACATTGCACAGACCCATACAGGCATTGCCTGCACTGTTGCAATGCTGCTTGCGCCAAGTGATGAGATGTGCTAGGCGCTAAATGGCACAGCTCAGCCTGTTCTGTACACACTTGTCATAATGCTCCTCAGATATTGCGCATGCCGCCAAGATGCTGGCAAATGGGTATAGCTTTGAGTCTGCAAGCTGTTGAAGCCGCATACAAGCTAGTTCTACAGTAGGGGCCAGTGCAAAAACAGCAGCCTGGTCTTGCAGCAGCTTCCACAAGAGGTGTCATGTCTTGCAATGCATTTTTCTGTTAAGTTCACCTTGCAGAAAAACAGCTCCAGCATCACCATCTGTTGCTCTTCCCCTTTGCTTGCATACTCCAGGAGGACAGTCAATGCAGCAGCCTGTTGATGAGCATGATCTGCCTTTTGATCCTTTTGTTTTTTGGCCACAGCATGTGATGCCATATGGGCATCAGTTGTAGCGTAGTCAGCCACAGCAGCTAGCATACTGACAGCTGCTTCAGCAGCTTCTGCATGTACCATGCAGATGACATCTGCCAGAAGACAGGTTAGGTGAGTTTGCTTCCTGCTCAAGCAGACTGCCAACAGCTGTGACAGTGCTTCACTTGCTGCTGCTGCATTGCTTTGAGCCAGCAGAAAGGGCTTTGCCAGAGCGCCTGCACAACCGAGATTAAACCTTCAGCAACTCGCATGCTGCATTTGCAAGCAGGTCAGTCAGCTGTCTGAAGACCAATTTCAGTATCAGCATGAGACACATGGCTATCAGCTGATGGACAGATGTAAGCAGCCTGCAAGGCCTCACCTGTGACGGCAGCTTGCACATTCTGCAGGTGGCCTTTGTTACCCTTGCCTCGTGGCGGCTGCCAGTCACTTGCAGCTAATTCCACTACTGTTGACCAGATGAGCTGCAGGTACAGCACGCCAATTGTTTCACCACTGTGCAGTGCAGCCCAGACTTGATGAGTGCAGCATAGGCTTGCTTAAAAGTGACCATAAACAGCAAGTTTTCGGCGCTTTTGAGCAGGACAACAGGTATGGGCAGAGAACATTGACAATGTTATGGATTTTGCAACTTAGGCACAGGATGTGTATTCTGGGCATTGCTGAAATGTGAAGGACTGCAGCCACAATAAGTACATCAGACTGCTTTGCTGCGTGCAAGTGTACCTCACCTTTCCAGCATTGCGCTGATCAGCTGCTGATGATAGGCAGCCCCCAATTGCAGCTGCTTGATAGGCCAGCAGATCTTGCAAAGCAGAGGCTTTCACCTCCAGCCAGTGCTGGGCAACATCTCCTTTGACCTTTTTCTTTGCTGCTGTGTCTTTCTCTGGGCTAGATAGCCATTGCTGCAGGACAGGAGCGGTGTCTTGTTAAGTTCCAATCAAAACTTCACATAGTTGCTCTGCGCAGTCAGCAGATGCTTGCACCACACAATTGAGCTTCAGTGAGACCGTCTGCAGTTGCTGTCAGAGGCAAGTGGCACAGGCACCGACTTCCACAGCTTGCCTGTGCATACCTCGGTGTGCTGCAGCATCTGACAAGTGAAGAAGATTGTAAGCCCCAGAGATACTTCCACTGGCTGACCACCAGCTGGACCAGCTGCAGGTGCAGATGGATTGCCACCCTCTGCCACAGTGCTTTCATTGGTTGCCTCTTGTATCACAGCAGCACCAGCCTTGGACAAGAAGCGTGCCAGCAAGAGCAGCAAAGTTCTACTTGGCCAGCCTGCTTGTGAGACGGTGCAAAGCATGCTGTATGCCTCAGCACAACAGTCTTCGGACCAGTCTAGCTGCCGGTCAGGATAGCCTTGAGACCTAGCTTGCTGCGGCCTCAGGTGAAGTTGCAAGCTATGCAGGTCTGTCTTAGCACTGGCTCTGGCGAAGGCTGGCTTCGAGACAACATGACCGGCCACCGCTGCCACGAAACCGTCAAGCGCTTGTGGGATGCGGAAGTGCATCGCTTCCGAAGCCGGACCCGCGTTACTCAGAGGTCTCGCCAGCAGTCTGTGAAGCTTGTAGTTGCAGCTTGCAACCAGCCGCAGCCTAAATGCGCTAAGCTTTGCATCGCTAGTAATCCAGATGCTGCTGTCCTTGCGCCGAAAAAGGCCAGCTCTTTCTGGCACGCTGAGCAATACGCTGAGCAAATAAAAGAGCAGCAGCGGAGGCAAGCTATTCAAATACTCAAATCGCTCCCAGCACTGAATGCCGACATGCTGGCACCAAACTTGCACAGTAGTGTCTACTGTGTGCACGAGGCAATGCTGAATCAGTGGTGTGTAGACTTTGCTGTTGGCACTTCTGATGATACTCTCAGGCAATGCTGTCCTTGAAGAAGTCATCCCATGTGTTGTTGCCATCATCGTCTAGCAGGCCCAAACCCTTCAGGCGGCGCTCCTGATAGTACTCAATTTGATCTAGCTTGGATTTTCGGTCCTCAAAGTACCGCAGAGTGACATCAAGGGTTTCCTTCTCACCTAGGCGAGCCTGCATTACATCAACATCCTGTTTTGGTAGACAATTAGCAAAACTGATGCCTTAGTCATCAGCAATGCTGCCATGCAGCACGTGTCAAATCAGGTGCTAGTCTGCTATATTGCTGTGACTGAACACCACAAGATGAGACCCCATCACTAGAGAGCAAATCTTGGCCCTGCTACAGTTGTCGCTATACAGGCAAACTGTATATTTGGGCCACGCTCTGATGCATCCTCACAACAGGCATCAGAGCATCCTCATGACTGGCATTCAGAGCATCATAGCATCCTCACAACAGGCATCCAAGAATCCTCATAAAAGGCACATGATGATTGATGTGAAACAGTAGCAGAAGCTGTACCCTGATTGCCATGCTTTGTCGAGTGCCGGGCTGCACATCTCGCAGCAATGACAGATCCTCGTTTATTGATGTTGGGTAACCCTTCAATGCTTCTCTGCAACCATCGATCATTGACTGGCATACTGCTTCTTCATTGACCCTGCTGACAGGGACTTGCATGTGACCCCAGACCTCATTTCTGAACAAGGCTTCCATCAGGAATGCATCTTGGCCTGCACAGACAAAAGCAGAGATGGCTCAATTTTGACATTGTATACAATACAAACTCTGCGCTGAGCATGATGAAGGCAATTCCAAACACATGCTGCAGCTTTCTGCATGCTGGAACCTGCTCAAAACAGCTGGCACTGCACTGCTGTACTGCTATACGCCATCATCAATCAAACTCAAGTGTTATGCATTACAAGGTTGTGACCTGATCTACTGTTGCCTTGCAAGCACCTGTTTACAAGCTTACAAAATATGGAGGGCAGAGCACAGTGTACCTGAGATGTTGGTGAGCCTCAGGAAAGACGTGAGGTCACTTGAAGGCGGCCGGTCAGGATGCAATAAGAATTCTGTGCTCTCTTGCAGCCCGTTCATCTCAACAATGTCTGCTTTGTCATCATAGCATGTGTCACCATCTGGGATGGCCAGGGTCAATAAGTAACCTGCCTACATACATTGCATGGCAAGAACGATTAGCTGGAACGCCTGTAAATCATTATTACTATTATTGTTATACATTGCAGATGCATGTTGCCTGCAACGTCAACAGGCGTCACGTCCAAAGTTGTATTGCAGTTGATTACAATGCATCTGCGTACAGTCAGCTGGTGTGAGCACATTGCACGATGGACAAATCTGTTGCCCTGCCCCTGCATTATGTCGCCCATGAGTCATTACCATGTAACATGCAATCACAGACATCATAGAGACAATCTGAGCCATGTGACTGACCTTTGGGTTGTCATCATCCAGCACACCGTAGTCTAACAACAGCTGTGCATCTGTCTTGTCAGGTCCAAAGTCCATTGTGAGAGGCACCCCTGCCGCAAGTTCTGTTTTACTTTCCACCAACAGGCTCTGCCTCTTCTGCCCAAACCCAGCTTGCTGTAGCTTCCATTGGCTGTTGCCGTCTCTAGCGTGCTGAACCTGCAATCATTGCACAAATGATGAACTGTGTGCGTCTCAAATTCTATCAATCAGGTACTTGCTCATCATGGCTGCATGGTGGCAGGTTATGCAAAGTCCTGAAAGACTCCAGGGCACCATGAGCGGAGGGACCTATGGATGCTGCTGATGCATCTTATGCCACCCTACTGCAAGACCCCACAGCAATACCCTACAGCAATACTCTACAGCAATACCCTACAGCAACACGCTACAGCAATATCCTGCGGCAATACCCTACAGCAAGGTGCCTACAGCAAGGTGAACTGTCCTCCTGGGAATTGTCTTCACCAGACCATGAAACAGACTCACAATATGCAATCAACCAAATGCTGAATTGCTGGCAGGCAACCCACCAAGTCTGCTAGAGGAACCATTGCAACTTGAGACCCTTGAAGGGGAGGATGTACATGTGCTCTGAGGGTTGCAACAGCCCAGAGGAAATTTTCATAGGAAAACTGGTCTGAAGGGAAGAGGTCAGGCGCTGAGCCAAACACATGCTCCTTCAAGTCAAGCCAGCGATCATCAAAGAAGTCCCTGCGGTTTGAATAGGCTTGGGATTATCCAGTACACAGCGCACTTATAATATGGGACGTAGTCTGTCCCAGGCAGCATACAGTCCCTGCAGAACATGGTGGAAGACAATGTTGCTGAGACCAGAAGACAGAATGACATTACCTGTAGCCCTGCAAAGTCGAAAGCAGCTGCGTGCCTTCAAGCAGATCAAGCTCGTCTTCGCTCCATAAAAGAGGGACATTCAGTGAGGTCGGCAAGGACAGAAGGTATTGTGACCAGTCAGAGGCTCGGTGCGACAAGCCGTAAAGGATAAACAGCGCGAGCTGCAACCAAGGCTCCAATGATGCCACCGAGTTGCCAATGGGTGAACTGGCAACAACTTTCAGGCTGATCCAGGACGAATCCGGCACGTTCAGCAAACACTGGCCAGGTTGTGCCGAGGTTGCAGTGAGCAAGACTGGGTTGTCTTTGCTGGAACCGAGACGGCAGTTCTGCAACTGCTTATCCTGCTGGTCTGCCCAAATTTGTATGCTGTTTTGAGATCGGGACACGGAGGTGGATGTAGCACGACAGGAGGTGCGACTCTTAAAAGATCGCCTGCGCAGATAGCTGGGCCGGGGGCAGCCCACAGCCGTCTTTGCTAGCGCAGCACTTCCAGTGATCAACGATGTGCCTTTCCCGCAGTCAAGGTTCATGTCGTGCAGGAGCAGTCAATGCGTAGCGTTTTACTTGGCAAGATCAGGATTGACCAAAAGAGGACAGGAAACGAACTGGCTCCGAAACCACTTAAGATGTGTGGATGCTGGGACAGTTGTTGCACAAAAGGTATGTGTGAAAGGTATCCTTGTACTGCATGTTGTTGAGATTAACTGCCAACGTACTTTTATGCCCGCTTGTTGGGCACTGACAGGCAGACGTTCGAGTAATGAATCGTTCTTTGTAGCAACAAACATGAGTCTGGCATGTATTTTGCAAGCTTGAAATAGATTGCGAGTGATTTGAGCTTAACTTGGTCCTGTAAGCAATCGTCCAGAATGTTACAGCATCCTGACGCTTGGCTGCATTAAATGAAATTCTCAGGAACACGACCCTTATTGACCTTCCATGGATCCTCCGGAGGCCATTCAAATGTGCGCTTTAGACTGGTGGTCACACACTCCACTCGACCCTTGCGACAGTCACAAGGATGGCAGAGCCGAAAGGCAAACTAACAGAAGCATGGTCAGCAAGATCAGTTCAATCAAAGCAAGTGTGCTGCAAATAAACAAGTCACAAATATGTCTGCTGCATTCACAAAAACATGCCACAGCCATGTTGGGCCCATTGTTGGGCCTTTAGAACAAACACATACAGGTGAGGAAAAAATACTCAGTCATACACTTGTAAAGTACTGCAAAGCGTGGAGTATGCAGAACCAAAAATTTGCGCTGTTGCAGCCTGCATTTGCAAGCAGCGACTCCTCTCAGAACGCTTTCAGCTGCCTGGCACTCACTTTGACAAAATCTTGTCAGACCAGCTGAGCATAAACTGCCTGGACAGGGCAGGTAGGTCACCCAAGGTCTGCCTCAGAAGCTGCTGAGGATTGATCTCTCCTTGAACTTGATTGATCACACTGCGCACCTCCTGCGAGCCCACAGCTGTCGTCTTAGCACTCAGTGACCACGAAACAAGCCAGTAAGCATTGCCACTCAACTGAAACACTTGCTTGCTTTTGTCACATCACGCATCATTGAGTATGCCAGAAGCCAAACCATCCATATGACATGTACACCGCGTGCCGCCAATGGTTCCACTCTCAAAATCAAAAGCTACACGCAACGAGACTTACATCTATGTGCAGCTTGTTGTCTTCTGTGAAGGCATTGACCAGTTGCATCCTCAGCTTGTCATCCAGCAGCACCACCTTGACTGCATCCCTAACAGTGCTGGTAATATCCAAGCCGCCACTGCCCTCCTTAGCTAGTCCCAGCAGCTTCTCTGCACGTTGCCATTGGAACTTGCCATTCTGGAAGAGAACCTGCAAAATGCAATGGCCGGCGTTCAAGCTACAGATGCTGAATCGCTCGTCATGGTGTGACAGTTGCATCAATGCAGAAGCCTGCATGACGAAAGTTCATGACTGGGACCAGCAAGCAATATCTGAGCATCCGATGCCTTCAGAGAGAATCAGCCATCACTAGCATGCCATGAGACAACAACAAACAGGAGTCAGCATCTTATGCCTTCACACAATCACAGTGGGTAGTGCCTGACTCCTGCAGACAGCAACAGCGGTCAGCATTTTGCGTCCTCAGACATCAACAGTGGTCAGAAGCAGCAGCAGGAAGAGCAGACCCTGATAGCATCGGCGGCAATTGCCAGCAACTGACAGACTAACAGTCAGCAACTGTCAGACGGCAACGATAGACAGACGGACGGACGGACGGACGGACGGACAGACAGACAGCCAGCAACGACAGACAGCAACTACTGACAGACAGACAAACAGGCAGACAGACAGACAGCCAGACAGCGACAGCTGACAGACAGACACTGCAAGGTTGACAGCACCGGTGAGCCAGCTGACCTGGAAGAGACGTTCTCGCAGTATGGGGTCCTCTGCTGTGAGAAGGCGACGCGCCACATAGGGGTAGGCTACCTCTAAGAAGTGGAACTCGGGAGACAGCGTCAGGCAGATGCCTTCTTGTGTCAGTAATGCCCTGCACGTGTGATGGGAAGAGTTGAACCAGCTTGGAATCAACTAAGATGCGGCCAGGCAGTTTGTGGAATGATGTATAAAGGTGGTCTGATGGCATGTGTTCACAAGCATGACATGTCATGCATGTGACAAGAGGCATGAAGCTGCTTGTGACTTTAATCGGCATTCCCTGGGAAACATTGTGAACACATGCCATCAGACCCGGGAAATGCTGGCTAGAGTCACAAGCAGCTTCATGCCTCTTGTGGCATGCACGATATTCTCGTGCTTGTGGCTAAAGACCATACCTAGTCAGCGTTTGCAGATGCTGAGCATGCAAGATGCCAACAAGCAACCAGAAAAGGAAACTTTGACGGTTTACAGCAGTCACAACGGGAGCCTCCTAAGGCAGCAGCCCAGAGCAGCAAGGGACCAGTTTCTTTCAGCAGGATTGTTCATACCTGATGACCAAAGAGTAACGCTCAGGAATCCGGATGGGGTACTGGTACACCAAATCATTGAACTTGGAGGTTACAGTTCTGAAGTTGAAGTCTGCCAGGCTGCGGCCCATGCTGTCCTGCCAGATCTCCTGCAAGGCTGGGGCTATTGGGGTCACATCTGTGCCTGGCGCCAAGAAGCCCTGCACCCAGCCATGTTGATGCTAAGAGATCACACCAACTTGCACCAGATATACAGCAAAGATGGAGGGGGAGGT
>JAABUK010000617.1_pt1 | contig 73051 bp, 61 predicted proteins | sample 5559141 | NCBI WGS metagenome assembly JAABUK01 (sample SAMN10711869, study PRJNA513367) | rock metagenome | isolation source: Antarctica rocks | place: Antarctica: Victoria Land, Pudding Butte nord | collected 2016-01-03 | reverse complement strand
GGAAACAATATAAATTATAAATAATTGAAAATCAATACTTTATGAAAAATTAGGTTATTGTAGGTAAATACAAAAATTACCCATGAAAATTCTAATCGAAATTTAAAGAGTTTTTAGAAGTTCCCTATAATTAAAGGAAGCAAAGAAGAACAATACCGCGGACTGCTGCCGCAAATAGAAGGTTTACTGGCAGGAGAAAGTGATTTGATAGCTAACCTTGCCAATGTAGCTGCAGCGCTGAAAGAACAATTTGGATGGTTGTGGGTAGGATTTTATTTAGTTAAACAAGACGAATTAGTGTTAGGCCCTTTTCAGGGACCTGTAGCGTGCACACGTATAAAAAAAGGTCGCGGTGTTTGCGGAACAAGCTGGCAACAGGCAAAAACATTAATAGTACCTGATGTAGAAAAGTTTCCAGGTCATATTGCATGCAGCAGCCGGTCAAAATCTGAAATCGTTGTTCCGGTAATAAAAAACGACGAAGTAGCTGCGGTATTAGATATTGATAGCGAAAGGTATGATCTGCTCGATAAGACCGATCAGCAATATCTCGAAAAGATTATTAAAATGATTGATTTCAATTTTAGCTGAACCTGTAATTTTAATGAATATGATTGCTTAAGCATTTTAATAAGAAGCAACTGATGTGCTGTCAAATACCTGCCCTCTTTCTGTTTTAAGCATCCGGGCAGGATAACGGTTAATAACAATATAATCATGTGTAGCCATAATTACTGAGGTATTAAAATCTTTAGCAATTTGAAATAAAAGCTGCATAATTTCATCACTGGTTTCAGGATCGAGGTTGCCGGTTGGCTCGTCTGCAAGCACCAGTTTTGGAGAATTTAGCAGTGCGCGGGCTATATCTACCCTTTGCTGCTCACCGCCGCTCATTTCAAAAGGCATTTTAAATCCTTTGCTTCTGAGACCGACTTTATCTAATACATCGTTTATTTTTTCTTCAATCAGCTTATCATCTTTCCATCCGGTCGCTTTTAAAACAAACTTCAGATTTTCATGCACGCTACGGTCTGTAAGCAATTGAAAATCCTGGAAGACAACACCTAAAGACCTGCGTAAAAAAGGAACTTTTTTCCACGTCATTTCCCTTAGATTGTAATCTGCTACCATTCCCTCTCCTTCTTTTAACGGAAGGTCTCCGTACAATGTTTTAAGCAGACTGCTCTTACCGGTTCCGGTTTTACCAACAAGATATACAAACTCACCTTTATTAACATTAATATTTACATCTGATAAAATAAGATTACTTCCCTGAAATATTTTAACGTTGTGCAGCGATACAATTGACTCAGCCATTACAATTATTTATATTGACAAAAATATTGTTTCAACGCAGTAATGCCTAACAATAATATTTCTTAGTGGAGAAAAAAGCTGTTAATGTTGGAAAAATTATTTAATAAAAAATTTAACCAGGCCGAAAAGTGAGCCTAACGTAGTCAATATAGAACCTACCCAAAATACAAACATCCATTTTATTATTTCAGATTTGAATTCTTTCAATTCTAAACGAACCTGGTTTATTTCGTCTTTTACAAATTCACGTGTTGCAAGATTTTGAATACTTTGTTTAATTTCTTCACTTGATGATGTTTTCACAAATTCAACCAAAGCCTCTGCTTCTTTTTCACCAATCTTACCTTTTAAGAGGTTGAACAACTGTATTTCATTTATGTTTAAAGCTTGGCCCATAATCAAATCTACGAAAAACTATTCTTTAAAATCTTATTTCACCAAAACTTCCTTTTAAGATCAACTCTTTATTACCGGCTTTTTCAACTCTTCCGATTACTTTGGCTTCAATATCAAATTTTTTTGCAACAGATACCATGTCGTTTGCTTTGTCTGCGGTTGTAAAAATTTCAAGGCGGTGGCCCATATTAAAAACCTGGTACATTTCTCTTAAAGTTGATTTTGATGCCTCTTGTATTATATTAAAAATAACAGGCGGATCAAATAAATTGTCTTTTACAATACGCATATTGCCCGGCAGATATTTCATACACTTTGTTTGCCCGCCGCCGCTGCAATGTATAAGCCCATGAATATTTTCGAAATACTGCTTTAATAATTCCTTTACAACCGGTGCATAGGTACGGGTTGGGCTGAGAATAAGCTTACCAATATTTGTTGTCATTCCACCGGCTTCTATTTCATCTGTTAAATTGTATTTCCCAATATAAATCACTTCATCAGCTAATGAAGGTTCATACGTTTCCGGAAAAACATTGGCATACCGTTTAATCAGTATGTCGTGTCTGGCGCTTGTCAGCCCATTGCTGCCTATACCGCTGTTATATTCGGTTTCATAGCTGGCACGTCCTGCGCTTGCCAAACCGACTATTACATCACCTGGTTGTATTTTGTCGTTGGTTACCAGTTTTTCTTTGAGCCATCTTGCTGTCATAGCTCCGTTTACGGCAATGGTTCTGACTGTGTCTCCCACATCTGCCGTTTCTCCACCAAGATAATTAATATTAATACCAAATTCTTTCAGCCAGTTAAATATTTCCTGTGTACCGTTTATAATTACTTCAAGCACTTCTCCTGGTATACGTTGTTTATTTCTATCTATAATTGATGAAAATAACAGGTTATCATATATTCCTACACACAGGAGATCATCTAAATTCATCACTACTGCATCTTGTGCAATGCCTTTCCATACACTTATATCGCCGGTTTCTTTCCAAAAGAGGTAAGCAAGTATACTTTTTGTGCCCGCTCCATCAGCATGCATAATATTCACCCAAGCTTCATCATTTCCTAAAAAATCATTATAAATCTTACAAAATGCGTTAGGAAAAAGGCCATGGTCTAAATTTTTTGCAGCCGCATGCACTTCTTCTTTCTGCGCCGAAACTCCCCGTTGAGCATATAAAGACATTTAAACAAGATTTATTGCGGCAAATGTAAGGAAAGAGTTAGTAAGCGGTGATGCCCAAATCGTTTAAGGGGAGAAGATGTATCAGGAAAAGGCATACTTTCGACGAAAACTTTTTATGCGATATGAACGTTATGAATATCGCACGGAACGCTTGTCGCTTTTCTACGAATTTATAAGTGAGGGTCCAAAAGGACAAATTAAAAAGGTTGTTGAATATACTCCTGCCACTATTCCAAATGTTTACAATCTTGCCTTTGGTGACTATGACGAAATAATTGAAGGCATAAATGATAAAACTATAACTAATAATGGCGACAGCCAAAAAGTTTTGGCGACAGTAGCTTCGACTGTTTATGCGTTCACCGGAAAATACACGGAAGCCTGGATTTATGCGACTGGAAGTACAGTAGTTCGAACACGCCTATACCGAATGGGACTAACTAATAATCTTACCGAAATTTTAAAAGACTTTTATGTATTTGGACTAAAGGATGAGAATTGGGAGTCATTTATTGTTAGTGAAGATTATGAAGCATTTTTGGTGACAAGAAAAATACGTAAATTTGACTTATGACTATAAAGCAATTAAATAAAGCGAAAATTCCTGTTGTTAAAATAGACAAGAACCTGGAAAAGTTTCATGGAAAAGTTCTTTTTCCTAAAAAGTTAGAGGAAGCTAACAAGACTTTATCTAAAGTTGGATTGCCTGACTTACCAAAGAAATAGCATTGCCTGCAGGGGAAGGAAAGCGACTAAAAGCAGTTTTGCAATTAAGCCTTACAGTTTTGTCAGGTGACGGTGTTTCATTACCATATAGCAAAACATTTTAACGGAAAATTCAGGTTGCCAGTTACAAGTTGCAGGAGCGGAAATGATATTGTTTATAGTTGTATGAGCTGTTACCTTATTCCTATAGTCTGTTATCTATGGCCTGATGTCTATCCTCTATACTCTATTTAAAACATTTAATCTCTTAGCTTTGTTGCAATTATTATGATACAGGTTCATAGAGATTTACAGCATTTACCTGCTTTTAAAAACGCAGTTATTACCATCGGAACTTTTGACGGGGTGCACCTGGGGCACCAGCAAATAATTAAACTGCTTAAAGAAGAGGCAGCGGCAATTGGAGGAGAAACAGTGATTATTACTTTTTATCCTCACCCGCGAAAAATCGTGTCGAATGGAAAATCTGAAGTAAAAATCTTAAATACTTTAGATGAAAAGATTGAATTACTGAATAAAAAAGGAGTGGACCATTTAGCTGTGATTGCTTTTGATGATGTATTTGCAAATCAGACTGCTGAAGAATATATTGAAAACTTTCTTGTAAAAAAATTTTGTCCTCATACTGTTATTCTTGGTTATGACCACAAATTTGGTAAAAACCGTTCGGGAGATTATCATTTGCTGGAGAAAATGGGCGAAATGTTTAATTACAAGGTGAAAGAAATTCCTGAACATATCCTGGATGACATAACAGTTAGCTCTACGAAAATAAGGGAAGCGATGCTTAGAAATAATATAGACATAGCCAATGCTTTTTTGGGATATGCGTATTTTTTTGAAGGAAAAGTGGTTGAAGGAAATAAATTTGGCCGAACAATAGGATATCCAACTGCTAACCTTATAATAGAAGATGAAGAAAAGCTGGTGCCCGGAAACGGTGTTTACGCAGTTACGGTAACGATCGGGCAAAAAGAACCTGTATTAAAAGGAATGATGAACATTGGCATGCGCCCTACAGTAAACGGTACCAAACGAACGATAGAAGTAAACATTTTTGATTTTAATGAAGACATTTATGGCCAAAAAATGCAGGTTCATGTACACGCATATCTTAGGGGAGAAGTTAAATTTGACGGGCTTAACCAATTGAAAGAACAATTAGCCAAAGACAAAGTAAATGCTGAATTAGTATTGCAAGATATTTAAGCCACGATAATATATTTACCACATAGGCGCATAGAAACATAGAAAAAGAAGAATTTAATAATATTTTATGTTTTCTTCTATTGTGCTTAATGTGCCTGTGTGGTAAATTAAAAATCAACTGACCATTTTCACTACCATTTCTTTTAAAAGATCACTATCACTTGTACCGCTGTCGTTAATACCGATGCTTCTTAAATTATATTCATGCAGCAGTAATAATATCTTTTCTATGCCTTGTATACCGTAGGTTTTAGCAGCAGCTAAACCGTCTTTTGCTGCATAAAAATTATTGCTGAATATTCCTTTAACGCCATTTTCGCTCTTATCGTTAATTCCGAAAATAGAATAAACTTTACTGAAATGTGAATAAATGGCAGGCAGTACCAATTGTATAGGAGCAGCCCTGGGATTTGCATTAAAATACTGAATAATCCTGATTGCTTTTGCAAGATCTTTTTTGCCAATTGCCGCCTGCAGCTCAAAAGCATTAAATTCTTTGCTTATTCCTACATATTTCTCTATCGCATTTTCATCAATCATTTTTGTATTTCCAAGATTTAGCCCTACTTTTTCCACTTCGTTTTCTAACCGGCTCAAATCGTTACCAATGTTATCTATTAACAATTGCAATGCCTGCGGAGTGACCTGGTATCCTTTAGAAGCAATCATATCGCGGACCCACTCGGGCAACTGGCTTTCGAATATTTTCTTACTTTGAAAAACTTCGGCATTTTTCTTCAACAATTTACTAAGATTGGTGCGGCCATCAACTTTTTTGTCTTTCAGCGCAACAACAAAAACTGTTGATGATAAAGGGTTGGCTATATATGTTTCTAATTTATCAATATCTTTCATGTGCTGCGCTTCTTTCAGCAACACAACCTGTCTTTCAGCAAACATAGGGTAACGCCTGGATGCGTTGACTACCGAAGTCCAATCGGCATCGCGGCCATAAAAAACGGTAAGATTAAATGCTGCTTCGCTTTCAGTTAATATACTATGTTCGGCATAATTTATTAGCTTATCAATAAAATACGGTTCCTCGCCTTCTAACCAATAGATCGGCTTAAAAGCTTTTATCTTCCATTCTGATATAATTTTTTCAACAGACATTTTTACAATCTTTCCTTAATATTCTTTAATCAACTGTTATTTTTTCAACTGTCAATATTCTTTTGGCAATGGCAATTTTAATTTTTAAGAACAAGGCTGTTGTTATAATAGTCACCTATTTTTCTGCCAAAAACTACTCCCTCATTTACACTATTAATATAATGGATACCGCCATAAACCCTGCTGACGGACGCTTCCAGAGATGCATTCATAAAAGAGGAAAACATTCGTTGCATACCAATATATTCCATCTCACTTGTATCTTTAAAAGAAAATTTTTCACCAAATCTCTTAGAAAGAACTGTAGCGGCAGCGGCCGAAATGACGCTGTGAGCGCTTGTATGTTCCGGGAAAGGAGGAGTTTGCAAAAATGGTGTCCAGGTTCTGTCAATCAACTCATTTACCACTGTTACCGGTCGCACCACCTGTGTCTGGTATTTTACCTTCCAGCATGAGATAAATCCATCGAAAATAGCCAGCGAGGTAATTAAATAAGCTTGAGCAGTTTCCACTTCATTCAGGTTTTTCATCTTACACGCAATGCCCGTAATACCCATCCAATGGCCAACGGGAGTAATTTTTTTATTACCATAAGTAAGATGCCCTGAATGCTCCGTTACAAAAGGATTATCATCCCAATACCTTGCAATTGTCTTTTGTGTATCACTTAAATTTCTTCCGATTGAATAAACTTCCTTTACCTGCCTGTAAAAATTACTGCTGGTATCTGTACTGTATTTATAAGGCGGGCCGCAATGAAACTGTCCTGCAGAATCCAGCTTCATCGGTTTAATCATTTCCCAGTAGGGCTCGGCGCCATCAGAATAGTCAGGTGGAGTTGGCCGCCATTTTCCCGGATCATCGCTGCCTAAAAATTTATCCATTCCCCTTGTCTGTTTATAATTATCAGTTGTCGTTCTTTTTAATATTATTTTACCTGTTTCTTCGCCAAAAGCTATAGAACGGTTATAGGTTTCTTCATCTAATAAAGACTTAAAATCATTGTATAAATTGGCCTGGTAATTTGCCAGCGTATCAGCAGAAAACGTAATTTTTTCTGCTACGGTAAAAGCAGCTTTGGTAGCTGCCAGCAAATAGTTGTATGACTTACCTTTCTGAGGCACAGGCAATTGCTCAAATCCCTTTAGCTGGGAAGCTATGGAAGCATAACCCGGACGGGCAAAACGAACAGCTTCATAAGAAGCAAGATTGGTGTATGCATAAATGCGGCTGGCTACGGGCGGAGAAAACACGTCGTGCACTATAACTTCTGTTATTTGTTTTATATTTCTGTGAAGAAGGTCTGTATCAGTCAGAAGTTTGGAGTCAGCTTTATGTACGTCAGAACAAGCTGAAAATAAAAAAAATATACACAATCCCGCTATCAATTTCCTCATATCAAAACTGTTTTGAAATACTATTTTTTTAGTAGAGTTTATTTTTTAAAATAATATCTACTCTAAAGTTTAAACTGTTTTCCCCTGTTTTTTAATATTAAAAATGGCGGTCCTTTTTTCCAGTCAGCTTTTGATTTCATCATGGTGGGCGCTATGATAAAATTTCCCAATACTAAATCAATTTTTCCATCTCCGTCCAAATCACCTGCATCCATCGTCAGCCATCTTCCTGATTGAGTTTGAGGCAGACTATTAGCAGAAAATTTCAGATCTCCTTTATTCTCAAGGTAAACAAAACCTTCTTCAGGGCGTCTTTTATAATCGGCAAAATAAGAAATAGCAGCAATATCTATATCACCATCGTTGTCATAATCTCTTGCAATGGCTTTGTAACAACCATTTATATGAAAAAAGTATTGCTGTTTAAAATTGTATTTACCATCGTTTATAAAAATATATACGCCGTGATAGGGTTTTAGTATGGGAGAAAAGTCAGCATTATCGCCGCATGTATAAACAATATCAGGAAATCCGTCTTTATTAAAATCAGCAAATTCAAAATAAGAAGAACCATAAACTGAGGGAAAGCGCAGCACTTGTTTCTGGTCGAACTGCCCGTTTCCTTTATTTGTAAATAAAAAAACGCCTTCTTCACCTTGTGAAAAAAGCGCCCAAATATCAGGCAAACCGTCCTTATTATAATCCTGTACATACACTTTTATTGCACCAGGTAATGGTCGCAGTATATGCCTGTTAAATTTTTTATTTCCAGCATTTTCCATCCATGATAACGATCCCTGCAGATATCCAAATTCGCACACAACGTAGTCTTCTCTCCCATCTTTATTTATATCTACAGACATTACCTGAACCGGTCTTGCCAGTTTATCAAACAAAGCAGCAGTATCTTCCTTCAGCTTACCGTCTTTTTTAACCTGTATTTTTTGCGCTTTGCCATACTTTCCGTTATGCGGATTTAAGATACCTATATTACATTCTATCCATTCATTTTTATGTACTTCAATATCAACGACGGGCCCTTTGGTATGAATGGAATCGTGTTTTTTAAGATTTTTGTTTAAAATATAAGTAGTTTGTTTAACAACGTCATTTATTATAAGGCGGTGATCAGGAACAGACTCATCTATTTTAACAAATGAGGTAGCGGGGGTGGAATAAGTAAACGAAGGCACTATTGCAGAAAACAAGGGCAGGCTATCTTTTATTGGCTGATCCTGGTCTTTGCCGATAATGATAGTGTCAGGAGAAACTGCTGTATAATAATCAATAATATTCTGCCATTCATCATATCTTAAAACCGGCTGAGAAGGATAAAAGTTACGGTCTAAATTGTAATCATATTTTTGGGACGGATATCCTGTAAAATTAAAATTGAAAATACCCAACCTCGGCCCCATTTGCGGTAAAACTCCTTTTTCCCACGATTTTGAATCCAGCAAAGAAGGATCGGGCAATAAATGACACGACTGGCAGTATTGCGCTGCTAACACTTTACCTTTTTCAATACCGGATACAAGTATGTCGGCGTGTGACTTATTTCTCTTGTATTCCTGGCACGAAGGAAAGAGAATGATAATATAACAAACCAAAATCAAAAAACTTATAATAAAAAAAGAAAGTCTTTTGATTGCAGACATTTTGTATTTATCAGAAGGAAATATGCCGTTGTTTGCCTTTGCCATCTTTAATATCTGCTGAAATTATATTTTTGTCAATATTCAGAAATCTTGCTGATTGCGATAAGAAAGATGATCCATAATAAAACTCACGTTTTTGTTTGCGGCCATCTTTATAAGTAATCACAGCGCTGACATCTAAAGGTTCTGCATTCACATAACTAATATCTTTCTTAAGTTCAAAAACCTTAAGATTACTCTTATTTTGACTTGCAGCCAATAAACATTTTCCATTTGTTCCCCGGAGCTTTACCAGCGCTTTGGCATCTCCCGGCACATACCATCCGCTCTGGATAATTGATAATGGTAAAAAACTTCCCTTTCCATCTCCTTTCAGCATAAGTCCGTTGCAAGCATCGTAACGTCCTACAGAAACATCTGTTCCGTAATCGTTTCCAACCATCAAGAGGTCCAGGTTTCCGTCTCCGTCAAAGTCTTCTGCAGTCATACCGTTCATGCACGAATATTGTGTATTCAAAGGAAGCGGAGTAATAGTAAATTTTCCATTGCCATCATTTCTGATATAGCTGTTGCTAAAATAATTTGCCTGCAGTTTCAATGCTCCTTTCATTTCTTCATTAGTAAACATTTGAGGAAAGGTAGCGGTTGCAAACGATTTATAATTCTGAAATTTAGATTTAAAAAAGATCATTTGCTTGGTCATATCATCTCTTGTATGTACAGGAAATTCGTGTTTTGCGGTGTCCTGCTGAGATGCCGGAAGGTATAAAGTTGGCACCGCATCATAACTGCCGTTGTTATCAAAATCTTTGGCGTAAATGCTTGCAGGAAAATGGTCATCAGCTTTGAAAAACGAGTTCAAACCTAAATTACCTGCTATATAATCAATATCTCCGTCGTTATCAAAATCACCGGGAACAAGGCTCGTCCACCAGCCTTTTTTACCGGACATGCTGCCTGAAGCAGTAATGTTTTCAAAATTGCCCTTATTATTTTTTATAAAAGTAATGGGCATCCATTCACCTGCCAATACAAGGTCTTGCCATCCGTCGTTATCAAAGTCGGTCCACAATGCATCACAAACAAGCCCAATGTTTCCTAATGATTTTGCTATTGAAGCAGACACATCTGTAAATTTAATTACCCCGTTTTTTGTATCGTTTCTGTAAATAAAACTCGATACCGGTTTTGGATAATTACCAGGCTCAACCCTGCCGGCAATAAATAAATCAAGATCTCCATCCTTATCAAAATCAGCAACCCTGACACATGATTTGCTGGTAAAGTTTTTAGGTAAAGCTGCAGAATCAATTGAAAAGCTTCCTTTTCCATTATTTATATATAAGATATCCTGGTACCTGCTGCTGTTTGGTGTACTTTCATAACCTCCGCTGGCTATGTATATGTCAAGGTCGCCGTCTCCATCGGCATCAAATAATGTGACCCCTCTGTCATCTCCTTTTTTTGATTCAGCATTTGCTTTTGGTAATATATTTTTTTGCAGGAATGATCCGTTTTTCTGTTGTAATAAAGCAGTGGGGCTGTAAGAAACCGATCCTCCGGCAATTATGTCATCAAGCCCGTTTCCGTCAATATCACCTGCAGCAAGTGCAGGTCCATATTCCGAAAACTTATGCGGCAATAATTTTTGAATATTGAAATCTACAAAATCTTTCTGATGGTGCTTATAATGTATACCCAATGAATCTGTTATTTCAGTAAACAAAGTATTGGGCGCAAAAACATTCGTACTCCAATTATACGTCTGGTTAGCTGATTTAATATTAACTGTTATGGTTTGATTTGCAGCTACATTTAGCAATACCTGCTTTTTATATCCCGGCCACTTAATGACAACCGAGTCTACCTTAGAAACAGCGCCTAAACCAAAATGAGGCCGTATATCAATGGTAGATAAATAACCTCGGTAAGGAGATTGTTCGTATGCTTGTTGTTTACCGCCATAATAAATCTCAATCCATGTTCCCAACCCGTTTTTGTTTAGAGAGTCACCTTTCAAGCTTATTGTGAGATAATGCTGACCGGTATCTTTTCCATTCATTAAAGTATTTTCATAGACAAAAGCTTCATCGTTAATATTATTCACCACCATGTCCATATCTCCGTCGTTATCAAAGTCAGCGTAAGCGGCGCCGTTAGAAAACGAAGGAGTGGTAAGACCCCAGTTATTTGTTGTATTAGAAAATGTAACATTCCCGTTATTATGAAAAGCGTAATTATGTAATTTGACTTGGGGAATTTGGGAGAGAGTGAATTCCTTGGAAGCAATATTATATGACTGACTTCTAAAACTTACAAAATCGTGATCGGTAATGTCTTTAGGAAATCCATTTGTTATAATTATATCCCGGTTTCCATCGTTATCAAAGTCCTGAACCAAAGGAGTCCAGCTCCAATCTGTTTCGGCCACTCCTGAAAAGAATCCGACATCACTGAAAATCGGATCACCGACTGAATCTCTTTGGTTGACTCGCGGACCTTGGTTTAGTTGAAGTGAATTTCTTACATATTGATACTGGTAACCGTAATAGTCGCTATTCTGATAATTTTGATAACTATTACCATTAAGCATCATTTTTTTACGCGTGTTATCTTCGGGGTCCATATCAAGTTCCACTACATCAGATAATCCGTCATTATTGATATCTATTACATCTTGTCCCATTCCATTTGCAGAAGTGTGTTTAAAATAGTTTGAAGCTTTATCGGTGAATGTACCATCATGATTATTAATATATAACAGATCATTAGAGTTGAAGTCATTAGTTACAAAAATGTCTTTCCATCCATCTTTGTTAAAGTCAGCTATGTTTACCCCATGACCAAACCCTTCTATAGTTACTCCTGCCTCTTTGGTTACATTCGTAAATACGGGATGTTTCAGATTAAAATTCCAATCATTACGATATAAACGACCCGTGCTTGGGTGACGACCATCTGTGATTTTAGGACGATAAACAGCGGGATTATCACCCTTTACTATTTGATTAACGACAAGATACATATCGAGGTCACCATCGTTATCATAATCAAAAAAAGCTGCCATGGTAGAATGCGTAGTGTCATTAAGCCCGTACTCTGCTCCCATCTCCTTAAATTTCGGCACACCGCTTTTGTCAGCGCCTTGGTTTATAAAAAGAATATTTTCCCTTTCTTTGGGCTTACTCAAAAGTGTAGCACAGACATACATATCCAGCCAGCCATCGTTATTAATATCAACTACTGAGACTCCCCGGCACCATTTTCCCCCGCCTTCCACTCCGGCTTGTTTTGTTATATCCTCAAATTTAAACTCTCCTTTGTTTAAATATAGCTTATTTGAAACCAGGTTACCTGTAAAATATATATCCTGTAACCCGTCATTATTAAAATCTCCTATTCCTACTCCGCCGCCATTATAAATATTAGTAACATCTATCGGATTAATAGAGTCATTCTCAACAATATGGTTGTTAAAGTGAATACCGGAGCGGTCTGAAGAAACGAGATGAAACATAGTATTATGATTCTTACAAGAACCGGCTAAAGAACAAATTATAATAATAGCTGAAAGGGAATATAAATTGAAAGGCTTATACATGTGAAATATTTCTAAATAACATCAGTTGCAAATTAATAAAAAAAGAGGCAGAGTTTTATCTCTACCTCCTCTAAGCAATACTAAAAATCGTTAAAGTTAATAACCAGGGTTTTGTACTAACCTGACAGTCTTGTCAGCATTAAGGTTATCAATTTCTCCCTGCGGGATAGGAAAATATTCATTTTTACCTTCGGTAAAAACTGCGTTTTGCTTAAGCGGACGCTGGCCTTTTTCCCTGGCAATATAGGTGTTGATTACAGGACCGGCAATTCCCCAACGAACGAGGTCAAAGAAACGGTGACCTTCCATTGCAAGTTCCAACCTTCTTTCAAACATTACTGCTTTCATTGCATTTGCGGCTGTGAAAGTTGCAGCAGTGTATAAGCCTATTTTATAATTATCAGCCGGAGTTGTTTGTGTAGTGTATGTAGCACTGGCTGCATTATAATCACTGTTCTTATAAACCCAGCCCGTAGCATCCGCAGCTCTTGCCCTTACTGTGTTTACATAACCCATTGCAGTTGGCATATCTCCTGCTGTAACTGCACATTCTGCAGCCCATAATAAAATATCTGAAAAGCGAATGAGATTTACATTATTAGCGACTAATTCTGTAGGCCCCCAATAGGCGCTTCCAACGTCAGTATATGTACCTTTTTGAGAAAGAGCATAAACGTTTTTCTTTGGACTGAAATGACCGTCATTTTGTACATTTCTTATCCACTTATCACCAGGATGAGGACCCCAATCAAGATAAGGAATTCCCGGTCTGCCGGCAGTCCAGTCAAGGCGGGGATCTAAAGTACCTGTATAAGGTGCAGCAGGATCACTTACTTTTAAACCTAAAGCATAGGACTCATCTAATAAAGGAAGACCATTTGCATCTGTTTTATAAGCATTAGCAAGGTCTTGTGACGGGTTGTAAAAACCGCAACAAGCACCTGGACCGCCATTATAAGGAAAGTTTAAAATATCACCATAGTTACCATTAGGACTTCCACCCCAGTCAACAGATGAACCATCCTGGACTGAAGTTTGAACTGCAAAAACAGATTCAGAACTGTTTTTCTGCGCAGGATTGAAATTTGAGAAGAAATGAGGAGTTAAAGCGTATTTAAGTCCACTTGTTGTTTTTCCATTAGCAATTATATCCTGTAATATTGGATAGGCATCTGCGTATTTCTTTTGAAATAATAAGGCTTTAGCTAAAAAAGATCTTGCTGCCCACTTGTTTACCCTACCTACCTCACTCCATGTCTCAGGTAAATTATCTACGGCGAACTGCAGATCCTCTTGAATTCTTGGCCATACATCTACCGTATTTGTAACATTTGTATTTTTATTATCAACAGTTTCATCTGCAAAAATGATATTATTGAAAACTTTCTTTAACTCCATGTGGTAGAACGCTCTAAGAAAGCGGGCCTGTGCAGTAATACGGGTCGCAACTGAATCGGTTATATCTTTAGAAATAGCCAATGTTCTGATAACATCATTACTGCGTTGAATTCCGTTGTAGCATAGATTCCATTTTTGTGGTACCGCACCATTCACAGGGGTTAAGGACACAAACTGTTCAAAGGGAGCAAAGTCAGCCACGTCAGAAGGGTCAGAACCTTTATACGCATCATCACTTGCTACGCCCCCGTATCCCCAGTTAGATGCTGCTGATCCATAATTTCCGTCTCCTGCCGAACCGTTACCGTCCAATAAAGAATACGCACCGATGAGCAGACCTTGTACACCTGACTCGTTAGCCACAATGTCTGGATTCAACGTACCGATTGGAGGTTTCTCAAGAAAATCTTTTTTACAGGCAGCGAACACCACGGTCGCTGCAAGACTGATAGCAATTAAAAATTTATAGTTTTTTATCCGTTTCATATATGAAGTCAATTAGAACAATTAAAAATTAAGATTAACACCAACAAGATAAGCTGCTGTATGAGGATAGTTACCCTGGTCTATACCAAACCCGGTATTCTGGTTAAGATCACTGCTTTGTAACTCAGGATCAAGTCCTTTATATTTGGTAACTGTAAAAAGGTTAGTAGCCTGTATATAAATTCGCAAGCGCTCAACACCAAATCTTGTTAAGGATTTTGAAGGAACGGCATAGCCAAGCTGCATTTGTTTATTACGCAAATAAGAACCTTTACTTATAAAGTAACTATTGGTTACAAGGTCAGTACTGAATCCTCCTACAGTACGCAGTTTAGGTATAGTGGTATTTGGGTTGTTGGGAGTCCATGAATTAACTGCTACTTCCCTTCTGAGGCCACCCTTAAAGAAGTCGGGGAAATCAGTATAATACTTTGTAGCGTCATAAATATCATTACCTGCTGAACCAAAAAAGAAAGTAGAGAAATCAAAGTTTTTATAAGTAAACCCAATATTCAGACCATAAGTAAACTTAGGGTTTGGATTACCAAGATATTTCCGGTCATCAGCATCTACTTTTCCATCTGGCTTACCTGTCAAATTACCTTTCTCATCTCTGCCATTATTATCCTGATATTTAAATACACCGGCAGAAGCATCGTTTTGTTTTGGAGAACTATTTACATCAGTTGTATCCTTAAATATTCCTTCTATCTGATAGCCATAAAAAGCGCCAACCGGATGACCAACCTCGTTACGTGACACAACAACATTTCTTATTCCATTATTATCAAAGTAGGATAAGCCAGGCAGGCTTACAATTTTATTGTTATAGGAAGTGAAGGTACCTGTTATATCAAATTTAAAATCCCGGCTAACTGAACCATGATAAGTAGCATTAGCATCTATGCCGGTATTCTGCATATCCCCTATATTAACCTGAGGAAGGTCTGCATCTCCAACAAATACTCTGTCATACTGCGTTCCCGAAGCACGAAATAACAACCCACTGATTTTCTTTTTATACCAATCAATAGTAACGTCAACTTTGTTTTTAAATAAAGTTGCATCAAAACCAATGTTTGAAATAATATCGCCTTCAAAAGTAGTTGAAGGGTTACCAATATTGCTTCTGAAGAAACCTGAAGCAGGGGAATTGCTGGTACCTGAAATGTCATAGAAAGAACGACCGGCACTTGAACGATACAAATTATAAGGATTGGTAGCTCTAACGCTTCCGGTATTACCTAATTTTGCCCAGCTATACCGTAACTTCAGGTCACCAATCCAGGAAACACTTTTAAGGAAGTTTTCCTGTGAAATTCTCCATGCTACTGATCCGCCAGGAAAAATAGCGTGTCTTTTATCACCTACAAAGACAGAAGCGCCGTCCCTGCGTACTGTAGCATTTAACAAATACTTTCCTGCATAACCATACTCTAAACGAGCAAACTGTGACCATAAGTTACTTTGATATGCATTACCGGTGTTTGATTGACCACCCGGCGCTCCGGAATTTAATGTCCAAAAGTTCGGATTTTCGGAGAAATAATTACTTCTGCCTGCTTCCAAATTCCGGCCATAATACTTAACTGCTTCAGTACCTACCAGCAACTTTACATTATGGTCACCATATGTATTGTTGTAGGTTAATGTATTGTTGTAAGTCCATTGGGTATTATAGCTTGCTCCTTCATGAAAGGAATTAGAACCCGTATTTCCTTCTGCATTCTCGTAGCCTACGTATTGGAAATAATAGTAATAAGAATTGTTTAAAGTACCACCGAAGTTGGTATGAAAAGTAAGGTGCTTCAACAAATCAACCTCAGCAAATACGCTGCCACTCATGTTCCAATCATTACCCCTGTTATCCTTAGATCTGTAAATATCAGCATAAGGGTTACGTGCATTACCTAAACCGGTAGATTTAGTTCCTGCGAAGTTACCCTTGATGTCATAGACAGGGATAATAGCATCTTCACGAAAAGCAACGGAAAAAGGACTGCCCTCGCCCTGGTTACCAAAACGGGGGTTTCTGCTGTAATAGAGGTAAGCGTTTTCACCAACCCGAATGTGATCGCCGATGCTGAATTGCGTATTAGCCCTTAAAGAATATCTTTTTTGATACTGGAACTTTGCAATCCCCTGGTTATCGAGGTAGCCCAAAGAAAAATAGTAAGAACTTTTATCAGATCCTGAGCTTACAGATATGTTATGACTTTGTTTAGGGGCATTACGGGTAATCTCTTTATACCAGTTTGTACCTATTTTGTTAGCCAATGTTATCTGGTTCTTATTTATGTTATATGTATCGGGGTCGACTGTTCCGGTAAAACCGTTAGGTGTGATATAATCAGGAATTATTGGATTTGGTCCTTGACCAAATTGAGCATGTTTCGGCGTGTCAATCCCTGAATTGCGCTGTTGTAACCAAATAGCATCAGCTTCCTGCTGTGTGTTAGCCATATCGTAGCCCTTTCCCTGGGTTGTTACTCCGTAATATGCATCGTAACTAACTCTTGCCTTTCCGGTTTTTCCTCTTTTTGTAGTAATAATAATAACCCCGTTTGAACCTGCAATACCATAAATAGCAGCAGAAGCATCTTTTAATACCTGCATTGATTCAACATCTGAAACGTTGATATTGTGCAGATCACCTCTTACTCCGTCAACAATAATAAGTGGTGAATTGTTACCAAACGCGGTAATACCTCTGATACGAATATCACTTCCCGCTCCGGGCTGGCCCGAGGTAAGAATAGTAACGCCTGCAGCTTGTCCCTGCAACGCTTCCTCACCTGTTCCTACGGGCTGTTGTTTAAGATTATTCACATTAACCACTGAAACCGAACCTGTAATGTCCTTTTTTCTTTGTGTGCCGTAACCTGTAACAACTACCTCATTTAAATTGGAAGTTGCAGCTTTCAAAGTAGCTGTAGCCGTATTATTGCCACTGACAATAAGATTTTGAGTTTCAAAACCAACAGACGATACAGTTAAAGCATTTTTTCCGCCGGGCACGTTTAGTGCAAAATTTCCGGCGGCGTCTGTTTGTGTACCGGTTGTGGTTCCATTTACAGTAATGGACGCACCTGCGACAGGCTTTCCCTCAGCCCCCAGAATGCGGCCGGTAACCCTTCTTTGCTGTGCATTAACAGCGAAAGTAATCAGAAAAGAAAAAAGAGCTAAACAAAACTGTAGAGCAGTTCGTTTAATTTTTAATGGCATAGCAATCGATTTTTAAGTGTTAATAGTATTTACAAATTTTTAAAAAATTTAAGAAAAATCAAAGTTTTTAAAAAATATTTACGGTTGGATTTGAAAAGATTTGAGAAAAAGAATATAAAAATAAAACTACTTTCATTTTATAGACAATTCATAATTATCATTTGCTGCATAATTATAAATTTATTTAACGAAAAGATAAACGATAATATTTTGAAGTCTCAACCATATTAAATAATATTTTCTTCCTAATGGAAATTTTACTTTTAGTAATGTTATAAATGATAGCTTTAGCACTTATTCATGCAATTTTGCCATTGATAATTATAAGTGAAACAGTTACTGCCAAAGTATTAAAACCTGAGATTTGCAGTAATTATAAACAGTCAGCTATAAACATCCAGCTATAGATTAATAAGCGCCAACAATTATTTTTATTATCACTGTTGTCTCCTCTAATTTTATTTATTCCCATAAATCATCGTTCTGAATGGAAAAAACGAATTTTATAGATTACATACGCATATTTGCCAAAAGCGGGCATGGCGGAGCAGGCAGCAGGCACTTCATGAGAAATAAGCTGACGGCGATGGGTGGCCCTGACGGCGGAGACGGCGGCCGTGGCGGACATATTATATTAAGAGGAAACAAACAATTGTGGACATTGCTGCACCTGCGTTATTATAAAAATGTAATTGCAGAAGATGGTGAAAACGGCAGTAAGAACAATTGTACCGGTCACGAGGGTAAAGATATAATCATTGAAGTGCCATTAGGCACAGTAGCCAAAAATGAAGAAACCGGGCAGACAGATGCAGAGATACTGGAAGACGGGCAGGAAGTGATCTGGCTGAAAGGCGGCCGCGGAGGATTGGGTAACTCAAACTTTGCAACGCCTACCAACCAGGCTCCCCAGCATCACCAGCCGGGAGAAGAGGGCACTGAGGGTTGGAAAATAATAGAGCTGAAAGTACTGGCAGACGTAGGTCTGGTTGGGTTTCCTAATGCGGGCAAGTCAACTTTGTTGTCTGTTATAACTGCTGCCAAACCAAAGATTGCTGATTATGCATTTACCACTTTAATTCCGCAGTTGGGCATGGTAGAGTATCGTGACGGTAAAAGCTTTTGCATAGCAGATTTGCCGGGCATTATAGAGGGAGCTGCCGAAGGCAAAGGTTTAGGGCATCGCTTTTTAAGACATATAGAACGAAATTCCTGCCTGCTGTTTTTAATTCCAGCAGACAGTAAAGATCATAAAAAAGAGTTTGACATTTTATATAATGAACTTTCTGAGTACAATCCCGAATTACTGCAGAAAGATTTTATAATAGCAATAAGTAAAAGCGATATGCTTGACGAAGAATTAAAGGAGGCAATTAAAAAAGAACTGCCTCGTAATATTCCTCATGTATTTATTTCTTCAATAACAGGAAAAGGTTTAACCGAACTTAAAGATTTATTATGGAAAACTTTGAATAAGGCAATAGAATAAGTGAAGAATATGCAGTAAAATGTTTCAAACAAAAAAGCAGGTTATGAGAAAACAGATGCAAAAGTAATGCACACACCAGGAAAGTTAGCGCATCATTGAACTAAACTTATTTTTTATCGCAATGATAAATCATTTTTAAACCTTTCATACTTAACTAATCATTTATATATTCCTGATTTTAATTTGAAGTATTTTGGTAGTTCTGCCATTTAAGGTAAACTTATTATCATTAAATGAAGGCGCGCCGGCAAAAGGCAATTTATTGTTGGAAGCGCCATAGCCTTCTTTTGGTATTCCAATAAAATTTTTATCTATTTTATTATTGCTGTTAGCATCATGAAAAACAAATATTGCATAAGTGCCCGGCAGCACATTATTAAATACTGCCTGAGCAGTATGAACTTTTACAGGTGCCGAAACACATTGCAGTGGTTTACCGGTTGCGCCTTCAAATGTTGCCTGATCATTAAACAGGCACGCCCGGCACACACCATTATCGTTTTTTACATTACTTATTTCTGCTACTATTATGCTCTGAGAGCATACAGAAATAGAAATTAAAAAAAATAAAACAGTACTGCCGATAATTTTGTTCATAGTGCTGAAGAAACAACAATCATCCCATTTATTAAAGTGCGTGCATTTAATTGTTATCACTTTAATATAATTTTATAAGAATTCTTTTAGTAAAAAAAATTTATGCATAAATTAATCAACAATAAAAAACCTTTATTGCTTGTTTTTCCTCATAATGTCATGGCTCACTACCTGCGATGCCTTCAAATTTCATCATATCTGCAGCTTTACTTTCAAATAAAGTTCCTTTTTTCACCAAAATTTCATTCGTTTGTTGCTCAGTCAGGCTTTGAGACATTTGAGTGTGAAGCTTTAGATGCAGAAAAAGTGCAAAAAGGAATGATTTCTTTTGACTTTACATGGTTAAATGAAAGAGACCTTTACCGGATATACGAAGGCGAGGTAAAGATTATAAAAGAATTGGGCGCTGCCGCGGTTTTGGGCGATATGTCTCCTGCCTTGAAAATGGCCGCAGAAAAAACAGGTGTTCAATACTTCTCGCTTATTAATGGTTATATGAGCAGGCACTACACGTATGTCAGAAGAATTCCAAGGAGCTTTCCGCTATACCGGTTTTGTAATGATCTGCCCGCAACATTATCCAATTATTTTATTAGTGTGGGTGAGCAAATATCTTTTCATAAAATTCACAGTCCTTTCAGCAAAATTCGTAAACATGAAAATCTTTCGTCAAAACATTCGTACCTGCAGGAGCTTGAAGGAGATGTGAATTTATTATGCGATTTACCCGAAATATTTCCGCAAAAAAATTTACCGGCAGCTTATTATTTTATTCCTCCTTTGTACTATCGCTTACAGAATAATAATAAAACACTCAGCAAAACGGATGATACTAAAAAGACTTTATATGTAAGTATGGGAAGCACGGGCGATTGGGAGAAAGTTGCTTTTCTAAATCACGCGGGCTATCAAAAGTATAATATTGTAACAGCAGGTGATAATAAAAAGATAATCTCCGGTCCTAATGTCTTTGCTTACCCTTTTATTGACAGCAGTGAATTATTTACTATAGCAGATCTGGTCATTTGCCATGGCGGCAATGGCACAACTTACCAGGCACTTAGTTATGGAATACCTGTTTTATGCAAAACTTCGCATTGCGAGCAGGAATATAATGCAGATGGTCTGGAAAGACTGCACATAGGCAAATCGCTGGATGATATTAAACATAATGAAGAATATTTGGCAATAATTGAGGAATGGATACAAAAGAAAGGCAACACAGAATTATCTTTTATAAAGAATAAAATAGAACAGGCGCATAACAGGTTTGAAAGAATAATAGAACAAATTCTGACAGCAAATTCTGCAACAAAGTTTATCGTTTAATTAAAATAGTTTACGTCTGTTTCTGATAAAACAATTTATTTCAACTTAAAATGTTCAGGTATTTTTACAGGCTGTTCAGTTTGACCGTCGGCGACCATGTAAACTATCTTTGAAAACTTTGGTACGCTTAATGCACTACTAGGTAAATTAAAAAAATAAAAATCATGTTTGATCAAATTTTAGATCTTGTAAAACAGCACATCGGCAATAATCCCCAAGTATCTTCTGCTATACCCGCAGGACAAGCAGATGAAGTGCATAACGAAATTGCCTCTCATATTACAAATGGTTTAGCCAGCCAGGCATCTTCACAAGGCGGGGTAGGCGGATTACTATCTATGCTGCAGGGCGGAATGTCGTCAGGCAACCCGGTTACCGGTGCTATCGAAGGCGGGCTCGCAAGCAGCCTTGGAAGTAAATTTGGTTTATCACCTATGGTTACAGGGGCAATTTCGGCAGCATTACCGGGCTTATTGCACAAATTTGGAAGCAAAGCAGCAGACCCTAATGACAGCAGCATAACCACTGACAGCATTACAAACTCTCTGTCAAAGATGGGCGGAGGCGGATTAGGCAGTCTGTTTAATTTATAGTAAAATAAAACCAAACTTATGAATAAAGGCTGCCTTCCGGTAGCCTTTATTATTACAATATAAGATTGAACGGCGGACCTTTTATATTGCCAAAACAAGAGTATTCTATTTTACAAAAAAACAATTTTTATTTCATTCTACTGCACTTACCCGCACTGGTTCATAAACCAAATCCGGAAAGTCGTGGTTCTGTTACCCAAAAATCTGGTTTAATAAAGCTGCGAGATGAATGCCTCCTTTGAGCAACTGCTCATTCAAAGTTTTTATATGTTTAAAATTGTATTCATAGCCCAGCTTATGATCTGATACTTGTAATTCTTTGTGTAATTGCTCGCTGATTGTATAAGAGTCAAATAGCCATTTACTTAACGGTTGCTTTTGCCAGGTTGTTTTTTGCTTTGTATATGTATGGTTAATCGCAGCGGTATATTCTGTATAGCTTAGCTTCTGATTATCTATCAGTTGTTCATCCCAAACCCGGTGAATATTTGAAGACTGACTAAACCACGAAACTTTTATTTCATTACCCCCTGTATCCCCATTACGGGACGAGTGGAATGGCTGGTGCACATCTCCGGCTATATGTATAAGCAAACGCAGATACATCAGTTTTTGACTCTGCGGCAGACTTTTATTTTTAAGCTGTTTTGTAAGAAAGTTGAGTTTTGTATATGCATCGGCAGTTGTATCGTTTTTTAAATAACCAAGCATTTGCGTATAATTCAAAGCACTGTCAAAATTTATATAATGCCAGGGATTGAGGTATTTGTACGAAGTATCAGACTTAATAAAATCTGCCCAATTGCTTGCCATAGCAATTGACTCGTTTTCCAGTATTTGCTGAATGGCTTTGCGCGCCTTTGGTGTTAAATAACCGCTTGCAATTTCACCCACAATACGATGCCCTAAAAGTCCCCATGCATTGGATTGAAATGGTAAATAAAAAAACAAAACGACCAAAAAAAGAAACTTAGAAAAAGCTTTGTACAGGTTTTTGTATCTCATCAATTATTGAAATTATTAATCGGGGTAAATGTATAATTAATCCTGGTTTTTTTATTGGTTATACAATTATTTAATGCTGCTCTCTATTTCGATCTATAAAATACAACTCATTTTTTGCAAAATGAAAAAACAGTAATTACAATTGCAGTATGCTAAAAATTAAAGGCTGTATCAAAAACGAACACCTGCTGTATCACTTATAGAACAATATAAAGACAGCTCCTGCTCCTATTTCTATGAATATCAATTGTTTAGTACTTTGGCACATTGTTGACAGCAGAAGAGTTATAATTTAAAAAATTGCGACGATAAATAGAAGTCATCAGGACTATAATAATAATGGCGCATATTATACAAACAAATGATATTGAAACTAATACAATTCAGAATGACAAAACTTCTATTGATTTTTTGTTTATGCCTAAAGTTAACATCCGTATTTGCACAGGTTGGCAAGAAATCAGAATTATACAAAACGATAATTTCAAAAGACAGCTTACTTTTCAATGTTGGTTTCAATACTTGCGACATAAGTCAGTTTGACAATTTGTTAAGTGATAAGTTTGAATTTTTTCACGACAAAGACAGTATATCATACAAAAAAGAATTCATCTACAATCTGCGCCATGGTTTGTGTAATTCACCTGCCACTTATCAATCAAGGAGAGAGTTGTTAAATGAAAGCACTGAAATTTATCCACTTTACAAAAATAAAGTCTTGTATGGTGCAATGCAAATGGGAACACACAGATTTTATGAAACAATTGCAGGGAAAAAAGAAACTTTTGCAAGCACTGCAAAATTCACTGATGTTTGGCTATTAGAAAACGGACTCTGGAAACTAACAAAAAGTTTCAGTTACGACCATCAAACTATAGATGCTGTTACAAATAAATCTTCGATTTTTGATAATGATGCAGAAATTGAAAAATGGTTAACAGAAAATAAAGTGCCCATTTTGGGAATTGGAGTAGTTAAAGATGGTAAACTTCAGCAAATAAAAGTATTTGGAGAACTTAAAAAAGGAACAATTGCACCGTATAATACCATTTTCAATGTGACTTCATTAACAAAACCTATAACAGCGATGGTAACATTAAAGTTAGTAAGTGAAGGCAAGTGGAGTTTGGATGAACCGATTTATAAGTATTGGACAGATCCGGATATTGCTAACGACTCAAGAAGCAGGTTGCTTACAACAAGACTTATCTTAAGTCATCAAACAGGATTTCCAAATTGGAGATATCTGAATAAATCACATAAATTAAATTTCGAATTTACACCAGGAACTAAATATCAATATTCGGGAGAAGGATTTGAATATTTAAGAAGGGCATTAGAAAGTAAATTTCATAAAACATTAAACCAGTTAGCGACTGAATTAATCTTTAACCCATTGCAAATGACCGATACAAAATACTTTTGGGACAAAAGAACTGACAGTGCAAGATTCGCAATAGGATATGACAATAAAGGTAATGCCTACGAAACAACTAAAAATAAAACAGCAAATGCAGCCGACGACTTATTAACCACGGTTGAAGATTACGGAAAATTTTTAGTAAGCGTAATGGATAGCGTTGGTATATCGAAAAAAGTATTTGCTGATATGGTAACTCCCCAGGTAGAAACAAAAAACGGTAAACATTTCGGGCTTGGTTTTGAAATATACGATTTCGGAAATGGTGAATTTGCACTATCACACGGAGGTGCAGACAAAGGAGCACAAACCATAGTTTTTATATTTCCAAAAACTAAACAAGGACTAATTATTTTCACCAATGTGGATGACGGATATAAAGTTTATGAAAAGTTACTAACTAATTATTTAGGTGAATATGGAAAAAAAATATTTGAAATTGAAACGAAAAAATAGCTACTCTTAAAAAAACAACCTAAAACAATGATAGAACTAAGACATATTTCCAAATGGCATACACAAGGCGGCAAACCTGTATTTCTTTTAAAAGATATAAATCTTACTATAAAAGAAGGAGAATTTATTTCGGTGATGGGGCCTTCAGGTTCAGGTAAATCAACGCTGCTGAATGTTATCGGCATGCTGGACGAGGCAAACGAAGGTGAATATTTTTTTATGGGAGAATCTGTGCTTTCATTAAAAGAGAAACAACGCTCAAAATTATACAAGCAGCATATCGGCTTCGTTTTTCAGGCTTACCATCTCATAGATGAACTGACTGTGTATGAAAACATAGAAACGCCTTTGCTCTATCAGGATGTGAAGTCTTCGGAGCGCAGAGCAATGGTTGCAGACATCTTAGACCGTTTTCAAATAGTAGGCAAAAAAGATTTGTTTCCTTCACAATTATCCGGCGGGCAACAACAGTTGGTAGGCATAGCAAGGGCGCTTATTGTAAAACCGACACTGATACTTGCAGACGAGCCAACCGGTAACCTCAACTCAAAACAAGGAGAGGAAATAATGGAACTATTTACCGAATTAAACAAAGAAGGTGTAACGATCATACAGGTAACACATTCAGAAAAAAATGCAGAATATGGCAGCAGGATTATTAACCTTTTAGACGGACGGATAGAGATTTGAACCAGAAAAAAAAATTATATAAAGAGCTAAAACAATGAAAGAAAGAATTATAAAAAGCCTGATTGCATGTATTGTATGTTTATTTGTTGGCGGGCAGTTAAAGGTGTTGTCTCAACCGGGCAACGTAAATAAACTTACGCTGAAGAAGTGTGTAGAGGCTGCCATTAATAACAATCTGCAGGTGAGGCAGAGCGATCTGCAAATGCAGGCTGGCGCAGTAAACCTAAAGCAAGCAAAGGCGAATCTCCTTCCCGATTTGTCCGGAACCTTTAATCATGGCATCAGCCAGGGACGCAGCATTGATCCTTTTACCAACGGTTACATAAATCAAAAATTAACTTCTGCTAATTATAGCCTTAGCTCAGGCGTAATTCTTTTTAACGGATTTCAATTGCAGAATCTCATTAGGCAAAACGGGCTTACTTATGAAGCCGATAAAATGGATCTTCAGCAAACAAAAGAAAATCTGACTTTAAATGTAATTCTTGCCTATTTGCAGATTTTAAATAACGAAGAGCAACTGCAGCAATCAAAAAACCAGGCCGACGTGTCGCGCAGGCAGGTGGAAAGACTGAATATTATGAATGAATCAGGAGCAATTTCCCCGGCAGAGTTATATGACTTAAAAGGACAACTGGCAAATGATGAAATAGCTATCGTTACTAATCAAAATGCTGTCAACTCCGCTAAACTTTCATTAGCCCAATTGATGAATGTGAGATACAACAGCCAAACAGAGGTGGAGAAAATAGCTGCGGATACTTTAACCTTAGACTACAGTAATGATCCTGCGGCTTTGTATGCTATATCAGTAAAACAATTAGCCATTGTAAAAGCGTCTGAATTGAGAAAACAAAGTGCACAGAAAGGTGTGAAGGTTGCCAAAGGTTATTACTATCCCACTGTTGATTTAGGCGGAAATCTATACACCAACTATTCTGATGCCGCTACGAAATCTATACCTTTAAATACTGTAGAAGCTGCCTCCGGAGATTATGTGAATGTGGGAGGAGCCAAAGTACCGGTAATGACATCACGCACCAATTACTCAAGCCAAAAGATAAGCTATGGAGACCAGTTTAATAATAATTACTACACCCAGGTTTATCTCAGCATACGTGTGCCTATTTTAAACAGGTTTACAGCAAAAAACCGTGTTGCCCTGGCGAAGATTGATTTGAAAAAGGCAGAAGCAGAAGCAGAAACCGTAAAGACACAATTGAGCCAAAATATAGAACAAGCTTATTTTAATATGACTGCGGCACTGCAAAAGTATAAAGCTCTGCAGGAACAGGTGAAAGACTTTTCAGAATCATTCAGAATAGCAGAAGTGAGATTTAATGCAGGAGCGATCAACGAAAAAGAATACCTGATAGCAAAGAATAATGCAGACCGGTCAAATGTTGATCTTATAGCAAATAAGTATGATTATTTATTCAGAATAAAGATTTTGGATTATTATCAGAACAAGTTATCGCTGGAATAAGTGAGACAGGAAAAATGTTCCTGCCTTACTTTATTGCAACTATTATTTTTACAATAAAAAAGTCACAGAGCTAACATAGCTGTGTGACTTTTTTTATTTCAGATTAATTAGTATCCCCATTTTTTCATAATAGTAAAATCTTCTGCGGCAGCTTCAAGCGGTGTTTTTGTTTGATAAGACTCCTGCTCAATAATAAATTGTGTTGTTCCGCCCGATTTTTTTGACAAATCTAATATTTGCTTAACAGGAATAAGGCCTTTGCCAAGAACAGTGCTTTCGTAGCCATCTTCCATTTCACCTTTTTTGTCTGTTTTTATTTCATCTTTTACGTGCATCAGCTCAAACCTGCCGGGATGCTTTTTAATGATTTCTTCTGCTCTGCCGCCAGCACCGTACATGTTACCAATGTCCAACTGCTGCGCTACCAGCGATGGATCGGTTTTTTCAAGAATAATATCGTACAAAAGCTGGTTATTCAGGTGGCTGCTAAACTCAAAATTGTGGTTGTGATAACCAAATTTCATCCCTGATTTTTTACATAATTCACCGCTTTTATTAAACAGTTGAAGAAAACGAACAAGCTCGTCATAGTTTTTGCGAAGGCTTTCATCAAGCCATGGGCTTATAACATATTTTTGACCGACAAGTGCAGCATCTTCTACCGTTTGTTTCCATTCATCCGTAAAATCTTTTTTACTTTCATCCCAGTTTTTTGCAGACATCACTGTGTGGCCGCTTGGCATCTTTAGTCCCAAACCATCCAGCACTTTTTTAAATTCTGAAGGGGAATATCCATAAAATTTGCCGCCTACGTAATTAGCATGCTCTACGTTTTTATATCCCGCCGCTGCCAGTTGCTTAAGCGTTCCTGCAGGATCGCTTTTCATATCATCACGAACAGAATAGAGCTGTATTCCCAATAATTCTGTGCTCTTTTTTTTTGCAAAAATCTGGTTTGTCAAAACCAATGAACCAGCCACTGTAAGGCCGCCGTTTTTTAGAAAAGCTCTTCTGTCAGGCATACAAGTTAGATTATTTAAAGCATTAAAATTAAAGGTTTTACAACAGGAAAATGACAAGATGATAAAATAAATATCGTGAATGAGATTGATTCATGCAAAATGGATATTTATTCTCCGATAAAATAAATTTGAACAAAATTTATTCTTGTTCACCAAGCGTTCCTTCGGAAAGCGTAAATTTTTTATGATCTTATATTTCTACCCACCAAACATCCCTGACGGGATGAAATTAGACAAACTAACCTTAAACCAATAATACTATTGTAAATGTTCCAATCGGAACATATGGTGGGTAGAAATTGAATAAAAACAACCTTTAAGCGTCCTGTAAGGACGCCTGGTGCTTAAACAATAAAGTAAACATGCATAACAAGATGAATAAAGACCCAAACTAATCTAAACCGAAATACTATTGTAAATGTTCCAATCGGAACATTTAGTGGGTAGAAATCGATATAAAACAACCTTTAAAGTGTCATGCAGGGAGACCTGATGGTGCTTAAACAGGTTCTTTAAAAATGTATTGCTCATCGTATTCAACCTCAAATGCTTTTAGCAATTTCCTGTATTCATCCAGAAATGTCTCTTTCCTATGGTGTAATTCCTGGTTTTGAATATACCGGATCACATCTGCTACATGGCTTCTGGAATAAGAAAATGCACCATAACCTTCCTGCCACGCAAAAGCAGAGGAACATAATTTCTGACTATTAATCCATTTGGTGCTTTCTGCCTTTACATTTTGAACAAGCGCAGATATTGATTGAGCAGGGCGTGAACCTATAAATATATGAATATGATCAGAGACACTATTAATTTGAAGCACTTTATGATCATTAGCCTGACAAATACCGGTAATGTATTGATGAAGCCTTTCTTTCCACTCGGTTCCAATAAGTGCCTCCCTGTATTTTGTAGCAAAAACAAATTGGATATGAAGTTGAGTATAACTATTTGCCATATGAGATAAATTTGATCCTATAAATTAAAGCACCAAACGTTCCTACGGAACGATGTTTATCTTTTGGTTTATTTGCTACTACTACTCACCAAATGTCCCCTACGGGACAAATTAAGAAACAATTTAGCTGAGGTAGAATAATTTGCTCCTTTCAAATACATGTTAAGCAACTTTGAAAGCAGAACGAGGCGAATTTTTTATAACTTGTCTTAATCTTCACCCTCCGCATTAAGCCATACAACTTTCTGTACAGCCTCATGCGGCTGGCCAATTATTTTTGCATACAACTCCGGCCTGCGGGCTTTTTTATACCGGTAACCCCCGGCGTTTATGAGCTTTTCTTCACTACAGGTTGCAATTACATAATCATTGCCAAGGGTGCGGCATTCTGCAACAATATCACCAAAAGGATCTAAAATCATGGAGCAGCCATTTTTTAACTGGTCATCATCCATACCGATGGGATTTGAAAATACTGCATAGACAGCATTGTCATAAGCACGTGCGGGCAGCCATTTTATCAGCCACTCACGTCCTTTGAGCCCGTCAAACTCTGCCCTTAGCGTAGTTGGATCAACCTCCCTGTTTTTCCATAATTCAGGATCAACAAAGCCTGCACCGGGACGGGGAGACGGCGTGCACATGGTTACGTGCGGCATAAAAATAATATCAGCCCCTAACAAAGCTGTAGCTCTTACATTCTCAATAACATTGTTGTCGTAGCAAATTAAAATGCCGCATTTCCAGCCGTTTATTTCAAATACTGTGTATTGATTTCCGGGCAGTAAATCAGGATGTATAAACGGATGCAGCTTTCTGTGTTTGGCTACGAGCCCGTTTTTGTCAACACAAACGTACGCCTTGTACAATTTGTCGTTATTGTCTTTTTCAAATAAGCCGGCTAATACTGCAATGTTGTGGGTTTTAGCTATTTCCGCGAGGCGTTCTATACTTTTCCCCCCAGGTATTGGTTCTGCTATATCAAGCAATGCTTCCTTCGAAAGATGGCGGGCAAATGTGTAGCCCGTTATGGAACATTCGTGAAAGGCAATAGCTTCCGCTCCATCCTGTGCTGCTTTTTCTGAAAGTTCTTCTATTACACTCAAATTGTAATCTTTGTCCCCGCTTTTATTTTCAAACTGCGCTGATGCTATTTTAATATTGTTCATGTTCGATTTTTTTTAAATTGGGTTATTTGTACCGCTCTTTCAGCAAATGCATCATATACACATTCACTTCCCACTGATCTGTAACCGGCTGACGGGTAAAGGGAAGAAGAGGCATATATGGAGGAGCGCCGAACTCGGAAGTGATCGTAAAATGTTCTTTATTGTTTGCCTTATGCCTTTCTATTACTTTATCCCAGCAGCTTACATGAAATTGTAAGGCTTCATCCCATTCGGGAGCCCGCGGATCTGTAATTTGCGGACCTTCTGTAAAGCCAACCCTTGAATGGATGTGTTCTGTTCTTGATAAAGCAAGTTCAACTGCTTTTTGCTGGTCATGTAAAAATGTTTCTGCAGTGTTGCACCAATGAGATATATCCAGGGTTATCCGTAAATCAGGAATACGCTCTAAAAACGCTTTAGTGACATGTGCAGCAAAGCTAAACTTGCCTCTGTGGGTTTCATGAATAACAGTAATTCCTGTTTTAATGGCGATTTCGTTGGCTAATGAAATAAGTTGCTCATTTTGCTGAAATGAGTAATAATCCTTTCCAGTCTGTGTATTAATGAAAAGTGGTTTTGCGTTTGCTAAAGATTGAAGCCTGGTTTTATATTCTGAATAATGATCATTAAAATCAGGATTAACAGTCTCCCAATGTTGTGCTATAAACTGAAGATTGTATTTTGTAAGTTTATTCAGTATTTCTTCCTGTTCTTTCTGATCTAATGGTAAACCTGCTTCTACACCATCATAACCAGCTTCTTTTACTTTTTGTAAAAATAAGTTCCAGGAGGTTTTTTCCTGGCCCCAACGAGGACAAAAAAACAGCAGCTTCATAATTGTTTTAAACTTGCTAATTTAAGGGGTTTACGCTGATTGTAGTATATCAATGATTAGCTTTTAAATAATTGATAATGTTTATTTGTTTTTCCTTCCTACTGCAGACATCAATCGCTGACCATGCAATAAAATTTTTAAACTATTTCTTTTAAGAGAAATGCTTCTATGTTTCTCATAATGATCACCACTTCCGCGTTTATAAGCAGAAATAATGTCTTTATAAGATAAAATGCCAGTTACATGATTTTCTTTTGATACTACAGGTAATACATCTATATTTTCCTTAGCCATCATTTCCACTGCCGTCCGCAGGCTGTTATCGATAGAAACAGAAATGTTTTTTCGCTTGATGAGACTGCCAACTAAATTATCTTTTTTATGGTGGCTACTTAACAAGTTTGATGAACTCACTATTCCTTTAAACTCATTTTGATTGTTTGAAATAATAAAATAATTGCTTTTATAATCTTTTTCTTTTTCAAGCCATTCTTCTACTTCACTAATTGTATTTTCATCACTTAGCACTAATCCGTTTTCGTTTAATACCTGGCCCACTGTTACTTTTTCTAAAATATCAGGTTCATAGGAATCTGGTGTTTTTACTCCCCTACGGGCAATTTTTTCTGTCATAATAGTATTTTCCATCAGGAAAAATGAAATAAAATAAGATGCTGTACAAGAAGCTAAAAGTGGCAATATAGCATTCGCCTGTGCAGTAGTTTCTATTGCAAATATGATAGAGGTTAGTAATGCTCTTGAGGCACCTGCAAACATAGCCGACATGCCAACCATTGCAGCAAGTGGTATTGTTACCCCCGCCTCCGGGAACAAATAAATAATTAAACTTCCTGCTAATGCTCCGGTGGCTCCACCTATTGTAAGCAATGGCGCTAATGTTCCGCCTGATGTTCCGCTGCCAAGGGCAATAGCCCATGAAACAAATTTTAAAAGGCATAATGACAATACTACCTGTACCGGCATTGTACCAGATAGCAGGTCGGTAATATTTTCATAACCTACACCAAGTGTTCTCGGAGCAAAGTATCCAACTGTGCCAACTGCAAGCCCTCCGATAGCAGGCCACCACATCCAATGAATGGGCAGCTTTTCAAAAGTGTCCTCTATAAAATAAACGATTTTTGTAACAAATACAGACAAAAAACCAATAGAAATACCTATTACACTATAAGCAAAAAGAGCAGCGTTGGATGGTGTTTCAATTACATTTTTCAATTCGAAAACGGGACCGTTTTCAAAAAGAAAATGATGTCCTGCTGCACCTGTAATACAGGCCAAAGCAACAGGAATAATCGAACGGGGAGAAAACTCAAACAATAATAGTTCTATGGCAAGAAATATAGCTGCAACAGGACTTCCGAATATAGCAGACATTCCGGCCGTTGCACCTGCTGCCAATAAGATTTTTCGTTCATTATGTGTAATTTTTAATAATTGCCCCAATGTAGAACCTAATGCACCACCTGTGGCAATAATAGGTCCTTCAGCACCAAAAGGCCCACCGGTACCGATAGCTATGGCCGACGAAATTGGTTTCAGGTAAGTTATAGTAGGTTTGATCTTGCTTTGGTTGGTGAGGATTTGTTCCATTGCCTCAGGTATCCCATGTCCGCGAATTGCTTTAGAACCATATAATGCCATTAGCCCGACTAAAATACCACCTAATGCAGGAACCACAATTACAAACAGTCCTAATGTATTATTTGCAGGACTTGCATGTGCAATTGAAAAACTGCCATGGAATGAAATGTTAGTAACCAGGTTAATAAGGTAAACCAGCAGTTTGGCAATTATACTTATCAGCACTGCAACTGCAAATGCCAATGAGGCAATAGTTAACATCCTTTTTTTATCTGGCCCTACTTTTGGGTGAATATTTTCAGCTTCTAATGTAGGTTCTAAGGAAATTGAGATAGGAATACCTTTGTTTAAAATATTATTCTTTGTCATTGTCTGTCTGCAATATTTTATTAATTACAAAAAATTGCGAATATACCCGTTCCCTTTTATTTTCATACAGCAATTGCTTTTTTATGATTAGGTAATAATTCGCAAAGCTTATCCATCTCTGAATTTTTTCACAGCCCCTGCCTTTAAGCCGGGTGAATGAAAGTTCAATTTAAGGCTTTAGCCAAAGTTTTATGCAACCTGCAATTGCTTTTGCTTTAGCCGGGCAGAAGAAAACCTTTATAATATTAGCGAGAATTTTAAAACATAAACACTTATCTGTTATAGCAGCAGCCTTTTGGGTTTTGTTAAGATTTGCATCAATGGTTACATCTATTTTCCTCTGCTTATACAATTTAGGTTAATTTTGCCCCATTTTTAAAAATAAGACAATATAATGGAGATATTATATTTTGACCCTAACCAGGCAGGAAATCCTAACAACAATATTTTCGGATTACCTTTTTCTGAAGAAGAATCTAAAGTTGTTTTATTACCGGTTCCCTGGGAAGTTACAGTAAGTTCCGGAGCAGGAACATCACGGGCGGCAGAGCAAATTTTTAAGGCGAGCTTACAGGTAGACCTTTTTGATCCGGATGTAAAAGATGGATGGAAAAGTGGTTTTTTTATGAAACCTATTGACAGGAAGATTTTATTAAAAAGCGATTATTTAAGAAAAGAGGCAGAATTATACATAGATTTTATTTCAAAAGGTGAGGATGTATTGGCTAATAAGTTTATGTGCAAAAGCCTGATAGAAATTAATGAAGGAAGTATTTATCTGAATGAGTGGGTTTACGAGCAAACGAAAGCTTTACTTGATGCGCAAAAGCTGGTTGGCTTAATAGGCGGCGACCATAGCACACCTCTGGGATTTTTTAAGGCTATTGGTGAAAAGTATAATGATTTTGGAATTTTACAGATAGATGCACATCCCGATTTAAGAATTGCTTACGAAGACTTTAAGTATAGCCATGCGTCTGTTATGTACAATGCCCTCCTTGAAGTTCCGCAGTTAAAACGAATAGTTCAAATCGGGATAAGGGATTATTCGGAAGATGAAAACCACTTCATATTGGATAATAGTGAAAGAGTGGTGACTTTTTTTGATAAAGACATAAAAGAAAGGCAGTTCGAAGGCGATACCTGGAAAATGATAGCAGGCGAAATAGTTGAAAAACTACCTCAAAATGTTTATATCAGTTTTGATGCAGATGGATTAGATCCGAAATTATGTCCCAACACAGGCACTCCCGTAGCAGGCGGATTTGAGGCAGAGCAAATGACTTACCTGTTTAGAAAAATAATTGAAAGCGGCAGACAGCTTGTAGGTTTTGATTTAAACGAAGTAGGCGTAGGAGAAGGCGGATTTGATGCCAATATAGCAGCACGCTTATTATTTACATTATGCAACCTCATGGTTAAGAGCAACAGCTAATGGTTTACGACTTTCTTATTACACTCAAAAAGCCGGACTACGGCATAGTGGACCAGGTAAGCCAGCTTATGTACATACTTGCTTTGCTTGTCTTCGGCTTATATTATTATCATTATCCCAAAAGCGGTGCAGCATACTTATACTTTGGTGCAGCAATAATAATTCTATGGATCTATGCAATCATTAAAAAACGAAAAAACGGTATCGCATTTTTCCGTTTAGGATTATTTACAGGCGCTGCAGCATGGTTTTTAGGACCTCAAAGAAATATATGGATGGGAATATTATATGCTGTCGCAGGATTGCTGGAGAAACAGGTAAAATTTCCGCAGGAAATAGGATTTTCAGAAGATGAAATTTCTTTTAACAGATTTTCTGACAAAATACTGAAGTGGGACGAGGTAAATAATGTACTTATAAAAGATGGGTTGATAACTATAGATCAAAAAAATAATAAACTTTTTCAAAAGGAAATTGACGGTTATGTAACTGCCAGTATTGAAAAAGAATTCAACGATTTTTGTCGTCGCTGCATTAATGAAGGTAATGACATTAATAAAGCAGGCAAATCACCTATATAAAAAAAATTTCCTAAACGCGGTTAGTGGTTTAAGTAATTAAAACACTATTAAACCATCTTTTTACTTTATTTATTATTGAAAAAAATCAGGGCCATATATTGGTTTCTTATAACAGTCTTGTCAGCTATTAACGGTTTTATACTTATTAACCGCAATAATGGTTACAAATATTTTCCGTATAAAACTTACAACGAAATATATGTAACCGACTCAACACTTTTCCTCCAAAATTTATATTTTGATGCTGACACCTTGCAGTTATTTTTTTCACTCCGGCTTCCTTCATCTGCTTACACGCTTATAGTTGATGGCAGTAGTACGGATAGAATTATTGTGCCAGTTAATAATTCAATACACATCCCTCTGCAGCAGAGTATACATCAGTATACTCTAATTGCCGGAAATAAAAACCAACCGGAAATTACCGTACAGGCAGATCATGCAAAAGAATCTGCAAATAACTATATCAACGAGTTTATATATTGCAATTTGCCGGGGCCGCAAATAAAAGTTTCTTCATATAATACCTGGACAAAAGGAATTGAATCATTTACTAAAGAAGAAGTAAAAAATGGAGATGAATTTCTTAAAAAAAATACCGCGGCATTTACAGCAAACACAGACTCGGGAAGATTAATGGAAGTCTGCAGGTTAATTTCAAAATTGCGTCCAAACTTACACGGAATGAAAGCTGAGGAAGCTTTGGTTTTATCTACTTATGCTCAACTGCAATTGGCTATGCAAAACAAAGTGAACCTGAATTGTGGTAATTATTCTGCCCTGATTCATTTTTTTTGCAGTTTGCTTCATTTACCTAATCGTCTTATTACTTTTTCGGGGCCGAAAACTGGCGGTACGGAGTTCATTATTACAACGAAATTTATCTGCGTCAAAAACAGCAATGGGTTTTATGCGATGGTTTGAGCAATATTTACATGCCTCAAGACAGCATTCGCTTTTATAATGCCGCTGATGTAAATAAACTGGCTCATCTAAACAGTTTCAAAGACAAATATGTTTATACTTTTAAAGACGGTATTTCAAAAAAAATCCCTTATGACAGCTTACATTACTGGCATTGGTATTACAATCGCAATAATGCCGATCTTCGCTATTGGCATCCAGGAACTGATATGCGTGGCAGCAAATGGACCTATTTGAAAGACTTTTATTCTTTTAGCCGCAACTTCGATTTTTACAGTGATATGAATGCCAACGATTGGCTAAAAATTGTTATTAAAATTGCTGCATTTTATTTGCTGCTGACGGTTTTGTTATTTTACTTTTACCTGGAAATTAAAAATATTTTAAAGCAGATTTAGAAAAACAGAAATAACTTAATTGTTTGTGTTGCAGATTTTACTTACAAAAGTATTAGTACATATGAATTGATATCATAATAAAGATGAATAAGCATGACATTCTGAAGTATTATAAAAATGGTGCTGATAGTTTCAGCTTAATAAAAAAGAAAGCCTGATGAAGCTTTCTTTTTTATAATATTATTACAATTGACATTATCCCTTACTCAGTATCACAACCAAGGCATATATAATACCAGGTAAAACGAATAAAAGAGTAAGAATTAAATCTATCCAGAATTTGCTGTTTATTTCTCCCTGATGTAAGTAAACCGCCAGCGGGGGCAACAATATAGCAAGTATGACAAGCAACAAAGTATTAGTTGATGTTTGTGAACCTGCCTTCTTATCAAGCTTATATTGCTTTAAAGCCTTTTTCGCATCGTTAATCCTTTCTTTTCTTTCATGTTTACTGAGGCTTTTAAGTTCTTTCATTGCGTCATTGACAGAACCTGAAGAAGGCGCAGCAGTTACTTCTGTTGTTGCTTTAGGTTCGCCTTTTGAGCTGAATGCTGCAAACGAACTAAACGGAACTGCAATAAAAATGAAAAGTACAAGAAGGAGATTTTTTCTCATAAAAGGGATTTTTTATTTGTTTAAAAATAGTTTTGTTAACTAAAATTAACAAAATTATTTTAACTGCAAATTATTTTTTTAGGTCTTCTTTTACTTGTTTACCGCATTCCACGCTGAATTAGGAACATCTAACAAATATTTGAAATCTCCCCTGATTGCTTTAAGTGCATATTTTTCCTTTTCTATTTCTACTCTTGTTCTAAGGCCAAATTTTCTAAATAAAAGCACAGGCTTATTCCATTTTGCTATTTGACTTAGTGCTGCGACTGAAGCCGCTAAAGGTAATGCAAGCCATTTTTTATTTACAGACACACCAAGAATAACTCCTGCTATTGTGAGCGCTGCAACTTTGGTCTGTAAAACCCTTTCTATATCCCATTCTTCATCAAGCTCAGCTAAACGGGCGGTTATTTCATCCTGGTCATGATAGTAGTGATTTAAGTGGCCCTGTATTTCTTTCTCCGTTTCTGTCGAGTGTTCTAAAGTAATGTCTGTTTCCTTAGCTATATTTTCCATAATAAATTTTTGTAAGATTAATTCATTTTTCGTACCAGCCACCAACGCTAAACAATTATTTTAATGCATTTGTAATATAACCTTATTTTTATCCTGCACTAAAATCGTTCAAATTTTTTAATATGGAAGTAAGAGAACCGGTAACAGTCTACGGTAAAAAATTATTTACAATAGCAGAATACCTGACAATGGAAGCTGCGGCGACAGAAAAGAGTGAATACTACCAGGGAGAAATTTTTGCGATGTCGGGCGCATTATTGCCGCATAATATTGTTACAGTCAATACTATGGTTTTCCTGCATCAAAAGCTGAAAGGCAAAAATTGCAGGCCTTTTAACAGTGATATGCGTGTTCATATAGAAAAGAACACTTTGTTTACTTATCCTGATATCTCCGTAGTATGTGGCAAACCTGAAACACTTGACGATGATAATTTTAATTTACTTAATCCAATTATCCTTATTGAAGTGCTTTCAAAATCAACTAAGAATTACGACCGGGGCGATAAGTTTAAATTATACAGGGATATTCCAACATTGAAAGAATATATTTTAATAAATTCTGAAGCTGTTGGTGTTGAAGTTTTCAGAGTAAATAAACAAAATCATTGGGAATTGGAAGAATATAAAACAGATGAGGACGCTTTACAAATTCCAGCACTGCAATTGTCCATTCCATTAAGAGAAATTTATGAAGGAACAAAATTAAAGAACTACGATTTATTATAGGACCACGATTGATCGGATTCAAGAAGGATTTAGGTGAAAATAAATACAATACAACTAAGATGATAGATTGGAATTTATCATCTCTTTGATTTCCGTAGAATCTAACAAAAAACTGTTCTTTCCATTAAAAACGATATTTAAACTTCATTATTAAGTCATAAGTATTTATAGATATCTATTTCACCAAAATCCTTTCTAATCCAATCAATCGTGGTTCTAAAAATCATAGTTCCAAAAAAAGCTCTGCATTTCTGCAGAGCTCCCTATTTCACCAAAATCCTTTCTACTCCAGTAAATCGTGGTTCTGTTACTTTACTTCTTCAAACTCTGCGTCAGTTACTGTTTCCCCGGGTTCATTGTCACTGTTGCCTTGCTGATTACCATTGCCATTACTTTGCTGGCCGTTTCCATCCTGGGTTGCTTTGTACATATCTTCGCTTGCTGCGGTCCAGGCGGTATTCATTTCGTTTAATGCAGTATCTATACTTGCAGTATCCTGAGATTTGTGAGCATCCTTCAGCTTGTTTAAAGCAGCTTCAATAGGCGCTTTCTTGTCAGCAGGAATTTTATCTCCATATTCTTTCAACTGCTTTTCGGTCTGGAATATTAAGCTATCAGCCTGGTTAATTTTCTCAACTTTTTCACGGGCTTCTTTATCTGAGGCTTCATTGGCTTTGGCTTCGTTCTTCATTTTTTCTATTTCCTCTTTGCTTAAGCCGCTGCCTGCTTCTATCCGTATATTATGAGATTTGCCGGTTCCTTTATCTTTTGCAGTTACATTCAAAATACCATTTGCATCAATATCAAATGTCACTTCAACCTGGGGTACGCCTCTTGGTGCCGGCGGGATACCGTCAAGATTAAACATCCCCAAACTTTTGTTTTGGTTAGACATTGGTCTTTCGCCCTGCAATACATGTATTTGTACTCCTGGCTGGTTATCGCTTGCTGTAGAGAATACTTCGGTTTTCTTGGTAGGAATAGTTGTGTTGCTTTCTATCAGCCTTGTCATTACTCCGCCCATGGTTTCTATACCAAGGCTAAGCGGCGTAACGTCGAGCAACAATACATCTTTCACCTCGCCTGTTAACACGCCGCCTTGTATAGCTGCACCAATTGCCACAACTTCATCAGGATTTACTCCTTTGCTTGGCTTTCTGCTAAAGAACTTTTCAACTATTTCCTGCACTTTTGGTATACGTGTGCTTCCACCTACCAGTATAACTTCGTTAATATCATTTGTAGAGTAGCCTGCATCTTTCAAAGCCTGCTCACATGGTTTAATACATCTTGCAAACAAGCTGTCGCTGAGTTGCTCAAATTTGGCACGGCTTAGCTTTTTTACAAGGTGTTTAGGCACTCCGTCAATAGCGGTAATATATGGTAAATTTATTTCTGTCTCAGAAGAAGAGCTTAATTCAACCTTGGCTTTTTCAGCCGCTTCTTTGAGGCGTTGCCAGCTCATAGGGTCTTTGCGCAAGTCAACGTTTTCATCTTTTTTAAATTCTTCTGCTAACCAGTCCATAATAACTTTGTCAAAATCGTCGCCACCCAAGTGTGTATCACCATTGGTTGATTTTACTTCAAATACACCCTCGCCCAACTCAAGAATGGATATATCGAAAGTACCGCCTCCAAGGTCGAATACAGCAATCTTCTGGTCTGTGTGCTTCTTATCCAATCCATAAGCCAAAGCGGCAGCAGTAGGTTCATTTATAATACGGCGCACATTTAGACCTGCAATTTCACCGGCTTCTTTTGTAGCTTGCCTCTGTGCATCATTAAAGTATGCCGGAACGGTAATCACAGCTTCAGTTACTTCCTGGCCAAGGTAATCCTCTGCAGTTTTTTTCATTTTCTGCAAAATCATGGCGCTGATTTCCTGAGGAGAATATTGGCGGCCATCTATATCAATACGAACGGTACTATTATCACCTCTTACAACTTTGTAGCTCCAATGCCCCGCTTCAGTTGTCACTTCATCGAATTTGTGTCCCATAAAGCGCTTAACGCTCATGATAGTTCTTGCAGGGTTGGTAATAGCCTGGCGCTTTGCAGGATCACCGACTTTACGCTCGCCATTATTTAAAAAGGCTACAATGCTGGGGGTAGTTCTTCTGCCCTCATCATTAGCTATAACTACTGGCTCGTTACCTTCCATTACGGCTACACAACTATTGGTCGTTCCCAGGTCAATTCCTATAATCTTTGCCATATTCTATTCTTTTGTTATTAGTATTTGTTTAATCATTAACATTTGTCAATCATTATGCCAAGGCACAGAAGATGAAAAAATGGCAGACTTGTCTGGCTGCAAAGGAAGAACTAACAGTTTTTTCTTAACTACCAATTTAAATATTTTAGTCATGGAATTAAAGCATATAAAATATGAAAGCTTTGCAAACTTTTTTTATAAAAAAAACGTCTATATTACCAAAACGTTACTTTAATATTACTAAAAGGTTATTTTTACAAAAAAAGTATAACAAACAACACCTGGAAATGGAGAACTTATCACTTTATAATACACAACACTTAATGGAGGATTTATCACTCTATAATCCTGAAGGATCTGAATTGAGAAAAATGCAGATGAAAATGCTTGAAATGCTCGACGCCTTTGATGGAATATGCAGAAAGCACAACATTAATTACTGGTTAGCTTGTGGTACTCTGTTAGGTGCCAGAAGACACGGGGGATTTATCCCGTGGGATGATGACTTGGACGTACTTATTTTACAAAGTGATTATGAAAAATTAGTATCCGTCTTACAGGAAGATCTGCCCGAAAATTTAAAACTGCAGACAAGAGAAACAGATAAAAATTATTGGTATTACTATCCGAAAATCCGTGATGCTAATTCCAGGTATTATGATAAGAATACTGAGATTGACAACCTGCATTATCAAGGTATTTTTATAGACATTTTTCCCATAGAACCAGTGCCTTCGCTTCAATTTAAAAGAATTGTAGACAAGTTTATACTTAGTGATAACCGTTTTAGGAAAGCAAAATCACTATATGAAAAGGTCAAATATACTATAATGATCTCCTTCTTACCTATAATGCACTTCCTTGTTACTCTATCACGTTTTTACTATAAATATATAGGCAGCAAAAAAGTATACGCTTATGCATTTGGGGTTTTTTTCTATGCAACTTATAATATGAAAAACCTTTTACCTGCCAGTGAAATTATGTTTGAAGGTAAAAGATATAAAGCGCCAGGTAGTGTGGATGAATATTTAGTCGAAAACTTTAACGCTAACTTCATGGTAATTCCGGAACCTGCCAAAAGACGTACTCATGCTTTAAAAATTGATTTTTTTTAGAATATCCTAAGAATTCAGTCAATTCCTTTTTTAGTAAAAATATGAGAGAGAAAAATATTGCAGTAACACTTAATGCAGGCATCGGTAAGCGAAGCAGTTCTAACATGTCGAAGAATCATAGAAAATAGCCGCAAACCAATTGTGGGGAATTTTGATTAAACATCTATTGAACCTTAAGAATATGCGGACATGTTTAAAGCAATTCAAATACATTATACAGGAACACTAAATGCGGCTTTTGCTTCATATAAGTATTTATCTGAAAAGTGACAGGCGTTTACTAAAATTCACTGTCGGTACAAGATAAAGGTATTATGGGTGAATTAACAGAATTAATTTAATAAACCAATAAAGGCTTTCACAGGTAATATCTATTTGACAATAACCTTTAGAGTAATGTAATGTCGTAAAGACGATCTCAAAATGTTACGTATAAAATATCTAAAAAAGTAAAAAGCACTTTAAACATTCTTTATTTACAATGCGAAGAAGTAGATGATTAATTGGTTTTTTCACAAAAAAAAGTTTAACTGATAATATAAATAAATGGAAGATTTATCACATTACAATCCTGAAGGATCTGATTTGCGAAGAGCACAGATGAGAATGCTTGAAATTCTGGATGTTTTTGTTGAAATATGTGACAGGCATAAAATTAATTACTGGATATCCTGTGGTACTTTGTTAGGTGCCAGAAGACACCAGGGCTTTATTCCCTGGGATGATGATCTGGATGTATATGTTATGCAATGGGATTACGATAAGTTACTATCAATTTTGCAAAAAGAGCTACCGGAAAAATTTAAGCTTCAGGCAAGAGTAACAGATGAAAAATATTGGTTTTACCATTCAAAAATCCGCGATACCAAATCTCGCTTACATGATAAGCTGCGTTTTAAAGATCAAGGTATTTTTATTGATCTGTTTCCAATTGAACCGGTGCCCTCTATTCGGTTTAAAAAAATTGTTGATGCATTTTTATTTAGTGAAGTTTATTATAAAGGAGCTAAACTTTTTTATCCCAAAATTAAGTATGCTGTAAGGAAAGCATGTTTACCCTTAATACGATTTCTCATTTTACTAACACGTATATATTATAGATATATAAGCAACAGAAAGCTGTATGCTTATGGATATGGAGTTTTTTTCTATGCTACCTATAATGGAGAAAACTTTTACCCTGCTAGTACAATCATATTTGAAGGTAAAAAATATAAGGCCCCGGGTAATGTTGATGGATATTTAACTGAAAACTTTAATTCGAGCTATATGGTAATTCCAAAACCTAATGAAAGACAAATACACGCAACAAAAATAGAATTTTTTTAGCGGATGCGGTGAGGTAAAAAGTTTCTGGAAAATTAGAACCGACAACTGCAAAAAGCTTAACAATATATTTAACGAGGATACGGATTGTAATGAGCATAAAAATTCGTTTAGATGTCCTGATAAGAATTATAGCTATAAGAGATGTGGCAATAGCAAGTACTGGAAAGAGAGAAATTTTCCTGACGGCGACGTCTAAAATGTTGAGAGGAACGAGATGATGTACAATATTTGGCAAAGTAACATCTTCATTATTCCCTGCCTTTCATATTGCTTTTAAAATGAGGGATTTTTAAATTTTATATAATAATAGTTGGAATGAAAAAAAAGAATATAGCAATCATTTTATCCGGAGGTATCGGTTCAAGAATGGGAAATATCGGAACCGCAAAACAGTATTTAAAAGTAGATGGAAGACCAATAATTTCATACTGCCTGGATACGTTTGAAAGTCATCCCTTGATTGACGAAATTATAATTGTTGCCGCAGAAGCGCAGCATAGTTTGTTGTATGAGCTTAATTATTCCAAAATATCTGCTATAGTAGCTAATGGTAAAACAAGACAACACTCTATCTTAAATGGACTGAAAGCTGCGACGGATATCTCCGATAATGAAGATGATATTGTATTAATACATGACGCAGTCAGACCTTTTGTAAGTAATAAAATGATAGAGGATTGCATTGAGGCAATAGGAGACTACGACGGTGCAATGCCCTCCATTAAAGTTAAAGATACAATCTATCAAAGCCATAATGGAATGAACATAGATAAACTTTTGAACCGCAGCGAATTATATGCCGGACAATCCCCTGAGTCATTTATATTATCAAAATATTACGCAATTCATCAGCAAGTCACGGACGAACAATTATCTAATGTTACAGGGAGTACGGTAATTGCTATTCAGCAAGGATTGCGCGTTAAAATAATTAATGGCGAGGAGCAGAACTTTAAAATAACTACAATTGAAGATTTAAGACAATTTGAAAAAATAATTTTAAATGATTAAAGATAAAATGAATGCTTTTGTTCTTCATAAAATCGGAGATCTGCGGTATGAAGAAATAGATTTGCCCGATGTTGACGCAAATAGTGTCCTGCTAAAAGTAAAAGCAGCTGGTATTTGCGGATCGGATATAGCACGTACATTTACAACCGGCACATATTCATTTCCCTTAATTATGGGACACGAGTTTTGCGGGCAGGTAGTACAACTTGGAACTAATTGTGACGAAAAATGGTACAACAAAAGAGTTGCCGTTTTTCCGTTAATCCCGTGTAAAAAATGCAGGAATTGCATTATGGGGAAATATGAAATGTGCACTAACTATAACTATTTAGGCTCTCGTTGCAACGGAGCTTTTGCCGAATTTGTGTCAGTACCAGAGTGGAACCTTTTAGAGTTACCTGATGATGTAAGTTTTGAGCAAGCGGCAATGCTTGAGCCAACTGCCGTAGCCATTCATGCAATAAGAAGAAGTAAAATTCAAATAGGAGATACAGTAGCTATTTATGGACCAGGCACAATCGGGCTTATTCTTGCACAACTGGCACGAATTGCAGGTGCAGCAAAAGTATTGCTGATTGGCAGAAATGACGAAAAGCTGAAAATTGCCAATACACTTGGATTTGATGATACCTGCAACCTTACTAATGTTGATCCGGTACAATGGATTTTAGAAAAAACAGACGGATTAGGCGTAAACATGGCCGTTGAAGGAACAGGAACCGGTGAAATTTTTAATTTGTGTTTAGAGTCTGTGATGTCCGAAGGTGTAATTGTGACTATGGGAAACCCTGCTTCAGATTTTACTGTGGCAAAAAATACGTATTGGAAAATTCTGCGCAAGCAATTGACAGTTGTAGGAACCTGGAATTCGAGTTTTGGAACTGAAACAAATAATGACTGGAAAACAGCTCTTACATTTATTCAGAGCGGCCAGCTCAATCTTGATACTTTAATTACGCATTTGCTGAAGCCCGACCAACTTCACGAAGGGCTTGAAATTATGAGAAATAACAAAATCATCTCCAATAAAATTATACTTAGTAATAATGAAAAATAAATTATCTGTTTCTATGATGTGTGCTAACCAGTTAAAGTTAGCAGAGGAAATCCAGCGGCTGGACAAGGTGGGAGTTGATTACTTCCACATGGATATTATGGACTCTATTTTTGTCCCAAATATTACCTTAGGGATAGATACAGTAAATGCTATGCGTAGTGTAACAAATACTCCCTTCGACATACATCTGCTGCTTACCCGGCCTATAAACATTATTCATGATTTAGTCATAAAGCCCGGAGATATTGTTACATTCCATGCTGAAGCCGTTGAAAATCCCTTAGAGCTTATTGCCCATATAAAAAAACATGACGCCCGGGTAGGTGTAGCCTTAAATCCGGAAACTCCAATTCAAAAAATTGAACACTATCTTGTTTATATTGATGTGATAATACTTATGTTAATTACGCCTGGTTTTGCCGGCAGTCAAATGATACATGGGATTATGCACAAAGTGAAAGATTTCAGGCAACAGCTTGATGAAAAGTCTTTGAATGATGTTGAAATATCAGTGGATGGAGGAGTGAGTGCAGCGCTGGCTAAAGCTATGTCACAAGATGGCGCGTCTATTTTTGTTGGAGGAACATCCGGAGTTTTTAGAAAAGATATGCTGTTCGAAGACGCAGTTAAAATATTTTATGAGCATATTAATTAGCCCCTGTTATTTAAAAACGATTGCATTGAGATTTGGACTAAAAAGCAGTAAGGTCTTAAAACTCATAACACATTGACTTGGGAGTTAAGCAGTGTCGAACTATATTGTCAAAGTAATTTAACTGCTTGCACGTCAATTATTCGTCTTAGCAATTTTTAAGGCTATTACTGAGAAAAAAGGTTGTTTTATTCATTTATATCTAAACATTGATTTTTCTATCCCTTGCAATTGTTTTCCATTCGCCCGATACTTCATGATTATTTGCGATTAATGCACGCTCATACAAGGCTGCAGTAGGGCAAATATGAAATGGCAATCCATATAACACATCCCCGGTTTTATAAGAATGACCTTCAGGCGCTTCTGCTAACAAATGTTCTTCACTATGCCCTGTAAATTTCAAATCACGTGCATTTAAAAATACTGCACGTCTGGCTAATTCACTTTCTGAGGCGATTGATTTATGACCGAGATCGAGGCAAACAATATTTTTTTGGGGCAAAGAAATAATACGTGAAATGACAAGTGCAGCAGGAAGAAAAGCTTGCTCAGGACAAATACTTTCATAACCAGCATCCCAGTAAATAAAAGTTCCGGGACTGCATTCTGTATCTTTCCTTTTTGCATGAATGGGAAAGGTGGGCGATCCTCCGGCAATAATAATTGGTTTTGGAAAACCTTGCTCAATAAGTTGCTTCTGGGTAACCTCAACTAATTTAAAAGCTTTGTTACATTCTTCAGTTCGTTGCTCAAAATCTTTTGTTCTGATATGTCCGTCATAAGCGTGCAATCCTGCGGGATTTATTCCTTTTAAATTTTTACAGGCTTTGTACAATTCTGTTGCTGCCACGCCCGGCGCAATACCTGTGCGGTTCATACCGACATTCAAATCAATATAAACATTTATTTCAAGATTATTGTCACAAGCTGCATCAGCAATGCTTTTTGCAGCATCAATATTATCAACCAGGCACGAAAAAATAGTGGCGGGGTAATTTTTTTTTAGCCCAATGAAACGTCGTATTTTAGGACCAATAGGCTGATATGCAAGTAATACATCCGGAACATTTACCATTGCAAGCATTTCTGCTTCTGCTATAGTGGCACATTTAAATTTACTGATCCCTGCCTTCAACATCAGCAACGCAGCTTCCTTTGATTTGTGCGTTTTTACATGCGGACGCAATCTTTTCACGTCATCAATCATTGATACGAGTGTTTGGATATTTTCAACCACTCTTTCTTTATAAACAATTAAAGCAGGAGAATCAACTGTATCAATATTATTAATAGTATACCATTCTTTTACATCTTCATCTTTTTTGTTCATTTCTTTTCTGCATTAATACAACTCAAACATTGCTTCAATTTCTACCGGAATATTATCCGGCAGTGATCCCATTCCTACGGCGCTTCGTACACCCACACCATTTTCTTCGCCCCAAACGGTTTTAAAAAGCTCGCTGCAGCCATTGATGATATAAGGATGTTTAGTAAAATCTGCTGTGCAGTTTACCATGCCCAAAACCTTTATTACTCGTTTCACTGTATCGAGGCTTCCAAGATTGGTTTTAATAGTTGCAAGTATGGTTAAGCCAACCTGCCGGGCAGCTAATTTACCTTGTTCCATATCCATATCCTGACCAATGCGGCCTATAATTAATTTTCCATCTGATTGTACAGGACCGTGACCTGATATGTAAAGATATTTGCCATCTATAAGAAAAGGTTTGTAAACGCCTAAAGGTGAAGGAGCAGGAGGAAGCGCTGATCCGGTTGTCGCAAATTGTTGCTCTGCAGTATTGTTTTCCATAAATAAATGGTTATTATTAAGATCCATTACAATGATTAATTTTCTTTTAATATGCGGTAATTATAAGGACATAAATCAAAAAGATGAACCGATAAGATATATATTATCATGCTAGCAAAATAGTCAAAGAACAGTTTTAATAATTTCACAAGACTAATTATTGCTCTTTTACACAAAATTAATCGAAAGTATATGTAAAATTATTTTGATTTTATATTCTTAAATAATACTTTTACCCTCTTATGAAAGAGACAAGTTTATTTTAATTAAAAACCGGAGAGTATTTATCTATTAACTCTTGCTCCATTTAATTGCAATCCAAGTTTTTCTTTAAATCTTTTTTGTTTCCAATTTTCTTTGCAGAACTCTCTTAGTTTTTCCAATTTCCGTCACAGACTCTGCTCAGTAGATAAAATTATTTAAAGAATTATATTTTTCAATCCAAAGACCTATTTCTTAAAAAATATTTTTAGGAGTTGAAGACTCCGGCTGAAAAAACAAATACTTACATTATTATTTTTTTCTTTATGAGTAAACTTTACATTTTATTTACTGCTGCTTTTCTACTGGGTTTAAGCCTTACTGCTCAAACTAACCTGATACCTTTCGGCTCTGCATGGAAGTACCTTGATAACGGATCGAACCAGAACACCGTCTGGAAAAATATTTCTTTTAACGATGGAAGCTGGAAGACAGGCAATGGTAAATTTGGCTACGGCATTACAAATGCGGCTACTATAATAAGCTACGGAAATAATGCACGTCAGAAGTATATAACTACTTATTTCAGAAAAAGCTTGGAAATTGCTGATGCTACCAGCTACACATCATATACAATTAGCGTAAAAAGGGATGACGGGGCAGGAGTTTATGTAAATGGTCTTGAAGTATATAGGAATAATCTGCCTACGGGTGCTTTGAGTTATACTACTAAAGCTTACGCTGCAAGTGATAATGGCACTGCTAATCAAACCTTCCAGGTAAATGCTTCAGCTTTTGTCAGCGGTACTAACGTCATAGCTGTTGAAATACATCAGGATAAAGGCAATACTACAGATATGGCTTTCGATCTGGCAGTAGTTGGTAATTCTGATCTTACTGCTCCTGCGGTCATTAGTTCCAATCGTCAGTCTCCCACTACTGCAACTACCAGTGCCACTTCTGTTACCTATAGAGTTACCTTTTCAGAAAAAGTGACAGGGGTTGACACGACAGACTTTGCCGTTACAACTGTTACCGGTGCTGTAACCGGCAGCGTTGCAAGTAATGGCGTTTCGCCTGTTGGCACTGCCGGAGATACTTATGATGTTACAGTAAGTTCAATAACAGGAGAGGGCACTTTACGTCTTGACCTTAACCCCACAGGCACAGGTATTAAAGATGCAGCAGGCAATGCTATTAGCGGCGGGTACACCGGGGGACAAACATATACCATTCAGGCTGCTGATCTTACCGCTCCTATGGTGGTGAGTTCTAATCGTCAGTCACCCACCACTGACACTGTCAGCGCTACAGCCGTTACTTATAGAGTTCCCTTTTCTGAAAAAGTAACAGGTGTTGATTCAACTGACTTTGCAGTCACAACTGTTACCGGTGCTGTAAACGGCACTGTGGCCGGTAACGGCGTATCTGCTGTTGGTACAGCAGGTGACATGTATGATGTTACTGTGAGTTCCATAACCGGAGAGGGTACTCTTCGACTAGATTTAAAGGCCAGCGGAACAGGTATTGCAGACGCAGCTGGCAATGTTATCAGCGGTGGTTATACCAGCGGAGAGACTTATACTATTCAGGCTGCCTCCCATGCACCCGACGCGCCTTCCAATCCTTCTCCTGCGAACGGTGCTTACTCTTCTCCTTCCTCCACCACGCTTTGTACCACGGTGAGTGACGCCGACAACGATCAGTTGAGAGTAAGATATTATGGCAGAAAAAAAGCAACAACCGGAAAATTTACTATTATTATGCTACCGGATACTCAGAATTATACCTTTGAACCTCAAGGTAGAGATGGAGCATACAACACTATGTTTAAAAGTCAGACCAGCTGGATTGCAAATAACAGAGCGACTAAAAATATAGTATATGTGGGACATTTAGGCGACTGCGTAGAACACGGTGATACTTTTCAAGTTGAATGGAAAAGGGTAGATACCGCCATGAAAACTATTGAAAGCTCAACTCTTACAGGCTTAACACAAGGTATACCTTATGGAGTATCTGTTGGTAACCACGACCAGACGCCAAGAGGTGACCCTAGCGGTGCTACTACTTTTTATAATCAATACTTTGGTACTTCCCGCTTTAGCGGACGCTCTTACTATGGGGGGCACTTTGGCACTAATAACGATAATCAATATCAGTTGTTTAGCGCCGGTGGCCTTGATTTTTTAATCATTTGTCCTGAATTTAACGAAAGTACGAGCTTTTCTGCAGCAGGGGGTGTTTTAGACTGGGCAGAAAGCCTTATTAAAATGTATCCTAACCGAAAAGTAATTGTTATGAGTCATTTTGTTGCCTATGCAGATGCAAATGGAAATGGCATTTTTAGTAACTTGGGCAAGGCCATTTACAACCGGCTTAAAATTTATCCTAACTTTATTTTAATGATAGGTGGACATATCAGCTCCGGCAACGGAGAGACAAGAAGAAGTGATACTTATAATGGCAATACTGTTCACACTGTCGTTTCTGATTATCAATTTAGAACTTATGGTGGAAATGGTAAATTACGTATTTATGAATTTAATCCCTCTATCAACAACATAGCGGTTAAAACGTATTCTCCCTATACCAATACTTACGAGACTGACTCCAGCAGTCAATTTAACTTGTCAGTAAATCTGAGTTCCACTGTTGCCCCTTATGATTTGATAGGAGAAGTAAGCAATGTAACCTCTAGTACTAATGCATGTGTTAGCTGGCCTTCTTTGCAAGCTGATGCAGATTATGAGTGGTATGCTGAAGCATTTGATGGACAGAGCACAACTAGCGGTCCTGCGTGGTCATTTAATACAAAAATTACCCAAAATAAAGCAAGTAATAATAATGCAATCCATAAGGCAGACATGGCAGAACCCATATTATCTGATCACTTATTTTCCCTCTTTCCAAATCCTAATTACACACACGAATTAACCCTTATGTTTCATACCTCATTAAAAGAGGAAGTGCTGGTAGAAGTAATGGATGTAACCGGCCATTTACAAATTAAAAAAGTATTCAGAAACACAGGCACGACTATAAGTTTAAAACATAAGCTCTCCGCTGGTACTTATATTATTAAGGTTAAGGATCAACAGCATCAGGAAGTTAAAAAATTCATTGTGATACAATAAAGTCATATCTGCAAATTACATTAAGGGAGTTGCTAAGGCAAAAGAATAAAGTGGAGAAATAAAGAATTATTTATTGCAGAAATTTAGCTGAGTTTAAAATATTTCACCTAATAGTTAAAGACAAGCTGTTTATAGAATAGCATTTAAAAGCAATACTCCCGCCAATCCTACCACAGCTATAATTGTTTCCATAGCTGTCCATGACCGCACAGTATCTTTTATACTTAGGTTGAAATATTCTTTAAAAAGCCAGAAACCAGAGTCATTTACGTGTGAAAAAGCTAAGCTGCCTGCACCGATTGCCAATACCATTAATTCAGGACTCGAATGAGTTTGTACTATCAAAGGCGCTACAATTCCGGCAGTTGTTAAACCTGCTACAGTAGCTGAGCCGACACAGATACGGATGGTGGCAGCAATCAGCCATGCAAGAACAAGCGGCTGTACATGAATGCTATTCAATTGAGACGCAATTTGTTGGCTTATTCCGCTGTCAGTTAATACCTGTTTTAATGCGCCTGCGCTGCCAATTATCAGCAAAATCATGGCTGTATCTTTTGCTGCCTCCGCATAAACTGACATTACCTGTGTCATTGATTTTCCCTGCTTTAAACCAAGTGTATAAGTAGCTACTGCCAGCGATATCAGCATAACTATGCCAGGCTCAGCAAAAAAAGAAACAATTTGTTTCATACCCACACCTAATGAAACAATATAAGGAATTAATGTGGTAAGCATAAGCAGGATCACAGGCAGAAGCGCTGATAAAAAGCTTTTAAAAGTGCCTGGTAATTGCTCCGCTGATAACGATGGCGGCTGAAATATTTGTAATGGAACAGATTTAATATTTTTTAAAGTTTTGGAATATATGGGACCGGCAATAATGATAGCTGGCACGCTAACGATAAAACCATAGATTAATGTCAGTCCCATGTTGGCATGAAACTGAACTACCAAAGCTGTCGGAGACGGATGCGGAGGCAAAAAACCAAACGTAACCGACATGGCTGCCAACATAGGCAAACCGGTGTAAACAGCAGGAAGCTTATATTGATAAACAATAGAAAAAATAAGGGGAACCATTAATACAAATCCCACTCCGTAAAACAAGGGAATACCTATAATAAACCCTGTAATCATCAGCGCCCACTGAACATATTTTATACCAAAAGCATTCATCATAACGGCAGAAATTTTTTGTGCTGCACCGCTTTCAGCAACTAATTTACCCAGCATCGCTCCCAATGCTATAATGATAACCAGTGAGCCTAAAGTATCACCAATTCCTTTTTGCACCGAGCCCATTATTTTATCGAAAGGTATCCCCAGCAAAAGCCCCGCTGTGATAGAGACCAATAAAAATGAAAGCAGCGGATTCAGCTTTCCCCACGTAATTAAAAGCACAAGGCCGACAATGCAAAAAAAGATAATTAAGAATGTCATTGGCAATTAGTTATTTGAATAAGCGGCAACTGTTTCAACTTCCGCTAACTCCTGAAGCACCATTATGAAAACCTCAAAAAGAAGCAGGAATTAAACTTCAATTACACCTTGGGTAATTTATATCCGTTGTGATACTCTTTCATCAGGTATTGCTTGTTGATGTCCTTATCGGTAAAAGCATGGTTTGCCTCGTCCCACTCTAATTTTTTTCCGCTTTTGAAAGCAATATTTCCCATTTGTGCTACTGTTGCCACGTGCGCTCCGGCCTGTATTGAGCAATGAAGATCTTCCATCTTTCGTGATTTGACAACATTTACAAAATTTACCCAGTGTTTTTCTAAACCGTTATCAGAAGATTTTACAAAAGGTTTACTTATTTTATTTTTGCTTTGTTTTTCCTCTATTACTTCCCACCCGCCACGATTTAAAATCAGTGTGCCATTATTGCCGATATATGCAATGCCATGATCACGGTCATAAGAGCCATTATCTATTCCCATGGCCGAATCCCAAACCATATTAAAGCCATCAAATTCATAAAGGGTAGTGAGTGTATCAGGTGTTTCTTCGTACAAATCCGGATAAGCGAAACGACCACCCAATGCAGAAACAGATTTTGGTATAGGTGATTTCATACCCAACAAACCATAATCTAACAAATGCACTCCCCAATCCGTCATCAGGCCGCCTGCATAATCCCAGAACCAGCGAAAATTAAAATGAAAGCGACTTGAATTGAAAGAACGTTTTGGCGCAGGCCCCAACCAGGTAGCATAATCTACCCCGGCAGGCGGAGCCGTATCAGGCACAACAGGTCCGGGCTTCATCCATCCCTGGTAACACCACACTTTCACTGTGCGAATATTGCCTAACTGCCCGCTTTGAACAAAATCAACAGCATCTTTAAAATGCTGCTGGCTTCGCTGCCACTGACCTGCCTGTACCACTCTATTATAATGCTGTTGTGCATCTGCCATGGCACGGCATTCACCTATAGAGTTGCCTACAGGCTTTTCTACGTACACATCTTTTCCGGCTGCACATGCATCCATCATTATCAGGGCATGCCAGTGGTCAGGCGTACCAATAATTACCGCATCAATATCTTTCTGATTAAGTAATTGCCGGTAATCTCCGTATGTTTTTACTTTAGAGGCGTCAACATTCATTTTACTTACATCGGCTAATCGTTTTACAAGCACATTTTTGTCTACATCACATAATGCTACGAGATTTACCCCCGGCACTTTTAAGGCAGCAGTCACGTCAGCCCAACCCATTCCATTTATACCAATCGCTCCTATATTTAATTGATCACTGGGCGCAATGCGATTTTTAAATATAGCAAAAGCATGATTATTTACTGACGATGCTAATAAACCGCCACCTAACACAGTGGCAGAATTTTGTAAAAATTTTCTACGGTTTGACATTGATTTATTTTTCAGATGAAAGCAAGAGGGGAAAATTACAGAATTAAATAATTAAAAATTGTTTTATCAGATTATATTTCTGATGATAGTACCAATTTCTATCTTTCTTCTTATGCCTGGAATATTTTTTATCTTTAAAAATTATATGCCTGTTATTTCTATGTTTTATGGTATTATTATCCGAATGTTTTGTTTTGATAACAAGTAACATAAGATAATACTTACCTCAATTATATTATTTAAACCATAATTGCAGCTACGCTTAACTTTGTTTTTTTATAATTTTATAAATAAAGGCAGGAATTATGTTATCTGATATAAAAAATGAAGTGCTTACACTTATTCAATCCATCGAAAACGAAGATTTGCTACAATTACTTAAAGCAGATATTGAATTTTTTAATAAACCCGGAGTTGATATAACGGATGGTTTATCAGCAGAAGACCTTGACGAATTACAGGAATTGGCTAACGAACCAGATACAAAAGACACCTTATCTGAAGGAGAATTTAAACAACTGACAAATAAGTGGCGTACGAAATAATTTTTAAGAACTGCTTTAATAATAAAGTTACTTCCCTTTTAAAATACCTTGAGAAAGAATGGAACAAACAGACTGCAGAACAATTTCTTAAGAAATTAGATAAGAGAATGTCTACATTAAAAGAACAACCTTTTATAGGCAGTTCTTCACAGTTTGTAAAAGGTGTAAGGGGAATTCTTATAACAAAACATAATAAACTTTTCTAAAAAATTTCGGGAAATAAAATTGTAATTTTAGATATGTTTGACACACGCCAAAATCCTAAAAAGAATTTATATTTATAAACCTGTATCTCAATTAATCATTACATAAACCTTCCCGTATAACTTTCCCCGACATTTTTAAGTTCAGAAGGCACGCCGCTAAAAACAAGATATCCACCTTTGTCGCCTGCTTCGGGGCCAAGGTCTATAACCCAGTCTGCACTTCTGATAACATCGGTATTATGTTCAATAACTAATATAGAATGTCCCTGCTCTATCAAAGCATTGAAGGAAGCCAGCAGTTTTTTTATATCATGAAAATGGAGACCTGTCGTTGGCTCATCAAAAATAAATAACACATGCCCGATGCCTTTTCCTTTTCCAAGAAAACTTGCCAGTTTTACTCTTTGCGCTTCGCCGCCGCTTAATGTATCGCTGCTTTGCCCGAGTTTTATATATCCCAGACCTACATCCTGTAGCGGCTGAATGGCTTTGGCTATATTTTTTTCATCTTTAAAAAACTCGATGGCTTCATCCACGCTCATGTTCAGCACATCATAAATACTTTTCATTTTATATGTTACTTCCAGCACTTCTTCCTTAAATCTTCTTCCGTTGCAAACATCACATAAGAGATGTACATCGGCCAAAAACTGCATTTCTACCACCTGTTCTCCTTCACCTTTGCAGGCATCACAACGGCCGCCGTCAACATTAAAAGAATAATGTTTTGGCTGAAAGCCACGCATTTTTGCCATTGGCTGCTTCGCAAAAACATCCCGTATCTCATCATACGCTTTAATATAAGTAACAGGATTGCTGCGCGAAGATTTGCCGATAGGATTTTGATCAATCATTTCTACCTGCGATATATAATCTGTATCGCCGTTCATAGCTTTGTGAAAACCTACTTTTTCTGCAAACTCACCTTTCAGCTTTTTTAATGCCGGCGCCAGTATTTGCTTTATTAGCGTTGTTTTTCCACTGCCGCTGACACCGGATACCACACAAAAAACATTAAGCGGAAATTGTACAGTAATGTCTTTTAAATTATTGTGACGTGCGCCTTCGATCGTTATACTGCGGTTCCATTTTCTGACATTTGCCGGAGGTTCAATTTTTAATTCTCCTTTCAGATATTTACCGGTAAGACTTTCAGCGTTTGAAACAATGTCATCATAATTTCCTTCCGCAACCACTTCTCCACCTAAATGGCTGGCAAACGGACCCATATCTATAATGTGGTCAGCTTCACGCATCATCATTTCATCATGCTCTACCACCACCACTGTGTTGCCAAGGTCTCTGAGCTCTTTTAAAACCAGTATCAGTCTTTCCGTATCGCGGCTATGCAATCCGATGGATGGTTCATCAAGAATGTACAACGAGTTGGTAAGATTGCTGCCAAGACTTCTGGTTAACTGGATACGCTGACTTTCTCCGCCGCTTAAGCTATTGGCCAGGCGGTTGAGCGTAAGGTATCCAAGGCCTACGTCAAGCAATGTTTTTATACGGTTTTTTACTTCCAGCAAAATGCGCTTTGCAACCTGTAGGTCATAATAACTTACCTGCAGATTATTAAACCATTCGTATAAATCCTTTACTGGCATTCTGCATAATTGCCCTATATGCAGACCGTTCACTTTTACATACAGCGCTTCTTTTCGCAAGCGATAGCCATTACATTCATGGCAGACAGTACGACCGCGATATCGGCTCAGCATCACCCTGTATTGCACTTTATATAAATTCTGCTCAACTTCTTTAAAAAAGTCGTTTATGCCGTTTGCATACCTGTTTCCTTTCCATAAAACATTATACTGTTCTTCTGTAAGATCTGCAACCGGGGTATGAACAGGGAAATTAAAATTAACCGCGGCACGTATAAAGTTTTCTCTCCACAAACCCATTTTTTCTCCTTTCCATGGTGCCACTGCGCCTTCGTACACGCTTAATCTTTTGTCAGGTATTACAAGGTCCGGATCTATACCAAGCACCATTCCAAAACCTTCACAGACCGGACATGCACCAAAGGGATTATTGAAAGAAAAAAGATTAGGCACGGGCTCTTCAAACTGGATGCCGTCAAGCTCGAACTTGTTGCTGAAGTGTAAAAAATTTTCATCTGCCTGCAGGTACATCTCTCCTTCGCCTTCGTAAAAAGCAGTGCCGATGCTGTCGCTTAGCCTGTGTATATCATCCTCATCGAAATGTTTTTTTACAATACGGTCAACGAGGATGTAAGTTGACTGATGACAGTTGACAGATGACGGAGGAGGAATTATTTTTTGAAGGTCTTCATCGCTCATTTCAAGCAGGTCTTCAATGCGGATGACCTCACCCCGGCCCTCTCCTTGAGGAGAGGGAGAATATTCAGCAGAACTGTTTTGTACTGCTCCTTCTCCTAAAGGAGAAGGTTGGGATGAGATATACATTCTGCTAAAGCCTTTTTGCAGTAAAATATTTAATTCTTCTCTTACCTGTCGGTTTGCATGTTGCTTAAATACTGCGATCATTAAAACCCTGGTGCCTTCCGGCATTTGTTGTATAGCTTCTATAACGTCTTTTACATCATCTTTTTTCACTTCCCGACCGCTCACCGGTGAGAGGGTGTGACCGGCACGGGCAAACAACAAACGCAGGTAATCGTATATCTCCGTCATGCTTCCGACAGTGCTTCTTGGTGTGCGGGTGCTTACTTTTTGCTCAATAGCTATTGCCGGACACAATCCTTTTATAAAATCAACATCAGGCTTATTCATCCTCGCCATAAACTGTCTTGCATATGCACTCAAACTTTCCGCGTAGCGCCTCTGCCCTTCTGCAAATAAAGTATCAATCGTAAGTGAAGATTTCCCGGAGCCGGAAACACCGGTAACGACAATAAATTTATTCCGGGGAAATTCAACGGTTACATTTTTTAAGTTATGTGTTCTTGCACCTTTTATAAGTATGTTATCATTTTTTTTAACTGCAGGCACTGCTGCGGAAGTTTCTAAAGTGCCGGGGTTCTTTTTAGCCATATCAGGTACAAAAATAGAAATATTAAGGGAGTTAACAGATCAACGAGTATAAAGGTTTACAATGACTATTTAAATTATTGATTAAACCAGTAACTAAAAAATCACCTGTGTATTAATTAAAATGTAAAACTTAATTATTTCTTAAAGATTATATTTTAATTTGTATATTACGATGAATATGACTATAAATGTTTCAAAACCTTATTTGCCTCCTTTAAGTCAGTATTCTGAATATCTTGTGGGTATCTGGAACAGAAGCTGGATTACTAATAACGGACCTCTTGTAAATTTGCTTGAAAAACAACTGTCAGATTACCTGGGAGTCCGGTATGTAAAATTTGTTTCCAGCGGAACTGTTGCTCTTCAGATTGCTATTAAATCCCTGGAGATGGAAGGAGAAGTGATAACTACGGCTTTTTCTCATGTTTCTACTGCCAATTCTTTGTTATGGGGAAATCTCGATCCTGTATTTGCAGATATCCTGGAAGATTCATTTTGTATTGATCCTTCTAAAATTGAAGCAGCTATTACAAACCGCACCTGTGCTATATTGGCTACCCATGTATACGGACATCCGTGTGAAATAAAAGAAATTGAAAAAATTGCAACCAAATACAATTTAAGGGTGATATATGATGGCGCTCATGCTTTTGGCGTGCAGGTATATAATCAATCAATTTTTAACTATGGTAATGTAACGACCGTTAGTTTTCATGCCACTAAGTTATATCATACTATCGAAGGCGGAGCGGTTATTACCAACGATGAAAAGATTGCTAATAAATGCGGACTGCTTAAAAATTTCGGTCTTCAGGCTGCTATTCCTCATTTGGCTGGTCTTAACGGCAAAAATTCAGAATTGCATGCGGCCATGGGATTATGCAATTTACCGATGGTAGAAGATTTCATCCGTAAGAATGGTGAAATATCAGCATTATACCGTTCATTGCTCACACATTTGCCCTTAATCTTTCCGCAGATCTCTGCTGAAGTAAAGTATAACAATACTTATTTCCCCATTGTTTTTTCGTCAACAGAAGAAATGATCCGGGTAAAAAACGGGTTAGAAAATGAGGGAATTTATGCTCGGCGCTACTTTTACCCTTCCCTTAATAAACTGTCTTATTATAAAAAATACGATTGCCCTATATCTGAAAAGATATCCGAAAGAATATTGTGCCTGCCGCTCTATTACGATCTTTCTCTCGAAGAGGTCAGGACAATCGCACAGGTTGTTATAACTATTATGAATAACAAATGATAGTAAACATTAATCAAACAAAAGAAGTTTTTTAGTTATAACAGAAAAAAGCTTCTTTAATTCAGCCAACAATAACCTGAATTCTTTCATCCATTGATTCCATCTTTTCAAGCATTTCTGCGGCAGTGCTGAATGTAAGAATAACGCAACCTATGGCGCAGCTTGCATTCTTAAATGACTCAACCGGCATTCCTTCCTTTACAAAAAATAACTGTTCGACAATATTTGGCCGAACAGAGGGGTCTATCACTAATCCTTTATAAATACCGTCTTTTTTTGCATTAAGCATATAAGAAGAATAAAACCTGGCACTGTCATACATAGTAAGGCTGCTGCAATCTAAACCAAGGGCAATGTCTACTGCATACTTATCCAAATCTATTCCCGTACTATATTTAATAACTTTTGAAATAAAATTTCCGCCGCTTCTTGCAGCAACCTCCATCAGGTAAATTTCCTCCTGTTCATTTATCATAATATCAAAATTCAACCCGCTGCATTTCATTTTTAGCAAAGACATCAACCTGTCAATCTCACTATGTATCTTATTTTGCAATATTTCGGATAATTGAAGAGGAAAACTTTCGCCGACAGGCAAAAACGGATTAGTATTATTGTTGAAATGTTCCTGTGCGAAACAACGGAATACTAATCTGCCGTCCACAACAAAACCATCGCCGGCAATCTGATATCCCTTTCTTTCAATGTACTCTTCAATAATTACTTTATTAGCTCTGGAACATGATAAAGCATAATCAAATGCAGCGGGTAACCGGCCTGCATGTTCTGCTTTACTTACTCCTTTACTGCCTGATGCATCTACAGGTTTTACCATTACAGCACCACCTAAGCCGTTGTAATACTTTTGAGCTTCCTGTAAAGACGAAAAAGAAGCCGATAAGGGAACATTAAAATTATTAGCAGATAAAAAATTCCTGAAAAGGTCTTTGCGGGTCAGAATGCAGGCAGCTTCATAAGGATTTCCGGGAAGATTAAGATAATTGGCTACATAGGCTGCAGTAGGTGCAGAAGCATCTGATGCAATTGCTGCAATGCCATCAATATTAAGATTTTTAGCTAATTGTAAAACTGCCTCTTTATCTATTGTACTTATATTATAATATTCATGTGCAAACCGGTGACCGGGATTATCAGGTAAGTAATCACAGGTTATTACATAATGCCCCTGCTGCCTTGCATAGATAATCGGAGAAACCTGAAACTGAGAACCTCCTAAAAAAAGTATTCTTTTTTGCATAGTTTATATTAACCATTAAGAATAAAGAAAAGTGAAGGGGTTTTAATAAATAGATTTGCTCACAGATACTATTGAAGATGTAAATTAAAAGGATCCGAGTCAATGGTTTCTCCTTTAAAAACAGCAACCAGAGTCAGGGCTATAATTTTAATATCGAGCAGTAATGACCGGTTTCTTATATACCATACATCTAACCTGATCCTGTCGGGCCAGCTTAAAAAAATATTGCCGCTGATCTGGGTTACGCCTGTCAGTCCTGGTTTTACCAGTAATCGTTCACTTTGCTGTGGTGTATACATGGCGACCTGTTCGGGAATATCAGGCCGCGGGCCTACGAGAGACATACTTCCCAAAACAACATTAAGCAACTGCGGCAGCTCGTCTAATTTAGAACGGCGAAGAAATTTTCCTATTTTAGTAATGCGATAATTATCCGGCTCGTCCTCGCCTGGAAAAATGCCAAAATGCTGTATGTATAATGTGCGGATTTTAAAAATTGAAAAAGGTTTCCTATTCCTGCCTGTTCTTGTTTGCATAAAAAACAGATTGCCTGGCGAGTCGAGCCTGACTAAAAAGGCGATTAATAAAATAAGAGGGGTAAAAAGCAGTAAACAAGGTATGGCTATCAATAAATCTATCAATCTTTTAGTGGTAAGGCCAGTTTTATTAGAGACAGAATTATGAATTAATGTAAGCATGATGCTCAGAGGTATATTAAATTCAGGACAGGTTAAGAATGTTATTAACTCCAGCTATAAAATTTTTTGCCATTTGTTCAATAGTTAAGTGATGTATGCTCGGCCAGATATTTAACTTAAAAGCTTTTAATGCTGCAGGATTGTTGAAAAGTTTATGAATTGCCTCGGCATAATTTTCCGGAGTGGTTGAAAATGGTAAAATAATCGAATTGTTTTCATTAAGATAAATTATTTCGGGCATGTGAGTTGGCGAGTCTAAAGTAATAACCGGCAGGTCGTAGCAAAGGGCTTGCAGCGGCCCCAAACCTACATCCCCCGGAAATGTAAAGACATCGCTGGCAACATAAAGAGCGGATAAAATATTTAAATCGGTTACGGAATTGAAAAAGGTAATATTGGCAGGCGCATTAAGTTTATATTGTTCAGAACCGCTCCCTGCCATTATTAAATGATAATCTCCTGATAACTTCATTAATTCATTAAAGGCTTTCAGCAAATAATCTATCCGCTTGTTTTTAGTAAAACGTCCTACAAATAATAATACTTTTTTACTATTTAATCCCATTTTTTGTTTGATGTCTTCCTTATTATTGTAGAATTTCTCGAAAAAGTTTCTTTGTTTAAGTATATCAATTGTATTATTAAGAACGTATATCTTTTCTGATTTTACTCCTTTACTTTCAAGGTACGTTTTAATATCTGAGGTATAAGCAAAAAATCCATCTGCACTTTTTGATCGCCCGGATCGAAATACTTCAAGCACCTTCTTAAACCGGGATGGCCTGGCAACCGTACGATCTTTGCCATGTCCCCAGATTGCATATTTTTGTTTATGAAGCCGGAAAAAAAGACACAGCGGATAAGTAATATTGCTCAGAGCGCTTCCAACAACTACCAGGTCAAAGTGAGAAATTTCTTTGAAAAATGTTTGCAGGTTAAACACCTTTTCACCAACCTTTATTCCGTAAGTTTTTGTATACAGAATAGGAAAGGAAAATGAATTAATATCGGTTTCTTCTTCAAAAAACCGCTTGTTTTGCAGCTCTTTCAAGTCAAATACTACCTGAAAAGACCAGGAATCCGGGCGAAGTGCTTCAAGAGCATTATAAAAATCAACACGGTAGTGAGGAATGGTACTTTGGTGAGCAATAAGAATCTTCTTCACTTAAATGATTAAATAATTTAAACAAAAAAGCTTTTTACAGGATAAGAGAGAAAGTCTTTATTAAAATAAACAACGTTTAGTAAAAAATAAGCACTGCTAAGAATAATGGAAAAGTTTTATTGGAAGATAAAGTTAAGTTAAGAGTTATATTCAAAGAAAAAAATATTCTGTTTAAGAAAGCAGGTTCCTGAAAAATTAAAAACATCTGTTTTTTAATTTTGCATTAGCAGAAATTAAGAAAAAGCTTTAATAAAACCCATACTCTATAGTTATTTTATTTACAGCAAGTGCCAGTACAATTCAAGCGGCTCTTATCTTTGTTTTATGGTAACAATCAGTCATCGTGGCCAGGTAATGCCTGCTTCTCCCATTCGAAAGCTGGTGCCGTATGCAGAAGCGGCTAAGAAAAAAGGCATACAGGTTTATCACCTAAACATAGGCCAGCCTGATATAGAAACACCAAAATTGATGCTGGATGCAGTCCGAAACAGTGATTTTACTGTTTTAGAATACAGTCATAGCGCCGGCAATGAAAGTTACCGGAGAAAGCTGGTCCATTATTATCAATCTGTTGGTATTGATGTAAATTACAACCAGATTATAATTACCACTGGTGGCAGTGAGGCTATTCTGTTTGGCTTTTTAGTATGCCTTGACGCCGGTGATGAAGTAATTATACCTGAACCTTTTTATGCAAATTACAATGGATTTGCAGTAGAAGCCGGTGTGAATGTGGTTCCGGTGACCTCGTATATTGAAAATGGTTTTGCCCTGCCTCCTATTGCTGAATTTGAAAAAGCCATTACGCCTAAAACGAAAGCAATTGTTATTTGCAATCCCAATAACCCGACAGGTTATTTGTACACTGCTGCCGAAATGGAGCAGTTAAAAGAACTTGTAAAAAAATACAACTTATACCTTTTTTCTGATGAAGCATACCGCGAATTTACTTATTCAGGAAAACCTGTAAGTGCAATGCACCTGCAGGGAGCAGATGATAATGTGATTGTAATGGATACGATAAGTAAAAGATACAGCGCTTGCGGGGCACGCATTGGAGCGTTGGTTACAAAAAATAAAGCAGTGCTTGACGCTGTTATGAAGTTTGCTCAGGCAAGATTAAGCCCGCCTGGTTTTGGTCAGATTGCGGGAGAAGCTGCCATTGACCTGCCTGCTGATTATTTTAATGTAACTAAAGAAGAATATAGAAACCGGCGCGATCTGCTCGTAAAAAGGCTGAATGCTATGGAAGGCGTTCTTTGCCCGAACCCCGGCGGAGCTTTTTATGCTATGGCAAAATTACCAATAGACGACTCCGACAAATTTTGTCAATGGTTGCTCGAAAGCTTTGAGTATGGCGGCGCAACGCTAATGCTTGCCCCTGCCACAGGTTTTTACGGCACGCCTGCTTTGGGAAAGCAGGAAGTAAGATTAGCTTATGTTCTGAACCTTTCTGCAATTGATGCTGCTATGGATTGCCTGGAAAAAGCTTTGAAAGAGTATCCTGACCGGACTGTTTAAGAGTGATATTTTCTGTATCGGTTATCCGCTGCTTCTGAATTAAATAAAATTCAGCTAAAAGACAGTTCAGACTTTCCCCTTTTTAAATAATTTCCTGCATACATTATTTGCAAGCACTAAAATCAAGATGTATTTACCCTGATTAATAAAGATTCTTAATATAGCTGTTTTATCCTATTTTTGAAACCTTCTTAAAAAACCAAAGAAACGATTGATATGGACAAATTGATTTATGCCGTACCGGCAATGGGCATTATCGGCCTTCTCTACACTTTTATTAAATTTAACTGGGTATCTAACCAGGATGCCGGCAATGACCGGATGAAGGAGATATCCACGTATATACAGGAAGGCGCAATGGCTTTTTTAAAGTCCGAGTATAAAATAATGATTTATTTCGGAATTATCGTTGCTATACTTCTTGGCTTTATGGGCAGCAGAAATACTGAGTCACACTGGTCTATCGCTATCGCTTTTCTTATGGGCGCTTTTTTGAGCGCTTTGGCCGGGTATATTGGTATGCGCGTAGCTACAAAAGCTAACGTGCGCACTGCCCAGGCTGCCCGTACTTCTTTGTCAAAAGCTTTGAATGTTTCCTTTACAGGCGGTGCGGTGATGGGAATGGGTGTTGCCGGACTGGCGGTTTTAGGTTTAGGCGGATTATTTATTATTCTTATTAAAACTTTCGCACCCGGCGCTTTGTCTGCCTCTGCTGAGGTAACGCGTGCCATTGAAGTATTGACAGGCTTTTCTTTAGGAGCCGAAAGTATTGCTTTATTTGCCCGCGTTGGCGGCGGTATTTATACTAAAGCTGCCGACGTAGGAGCCGATCTTGTAGGTAAAGTGGAAGCAGGAATTCCTGAAGATGACCCGCGTAATCCTGCTACAATTGCTGATAACGTTGGCGACAATGTAGGCGACGTTGCTGGCATGGGTGCTGACCTTTTTGGTTCTTACGTGGCGACAGTTCTTGCAACCATTGTATTAGGCCACGAGGTAACAACGAGCACCGGCGAAGCGCTTGCCGATGGCTACTCAGGCTTCTCTCCTATTCTTTTACCGATGCTTATTGCAGGCGTAGGCATCCTGTTTTCTATTATAGCTACTTCTTTTGTTCGCATTAGTGACAATGCGGGTTTACATACTGCCGTAGTGCAAAAAGCTTTAAATATGGGTAACTGGGGTTCCATTATTTTGACCGCTGTTGCTTCTTATTTTTTGGTAAACTGGATTTTACCCGATGGTAATATGTATCTAAGCAGGGATATCAGGCCAACGGGAGAAGAACTGCAAAGCATAGCGTATTTTACAAAATACGGCGTGATGGGTTCCATTGCCGTGGGATTGATAGTGGGAACTTTAATGAGTATCATAACAGAGCATTATACAGCCATGGGTAAAGGACCTGTAATGAGTATTATACGGCAGTCAGGTACAGGTCATGCCACAAACGTTATCGGCGGTTTGGCTGTCGGTATGGAAAGCACTTTTTTGCCCATCCTTGTTTTAGCCGCCGGTATTTATGGCAGTTATCATTTTGCCGGTTTGTACGGTGTTGCTATTGCTGCTGCAGGCATGATGGCAACAACTGCGATGCAACTGGCTATTGACGCTTTCGGACCAATTGCAGATAATGCAGGTGGTATTGCAGAAATGAGTGAATTGCCCAAAGACGTTCGTGAAAAAACGGATATTCTCGATGCTGTCGGTAATACAACTGCAGCCGCAGGTAAAGGTTTTGCCATTGCTTCTGCAGCCTTAACTGCACTTGCCTTGTTTGCTGCTTTTGTCGGTATTGCCGGCATCAGGGGAATTGATATTTATAAAGCTGACGTATTAGCCTGCCTTTTTGTAGGCGGAATGATTCCATATTTGTTTTCATCACTTGCTATACGAGCGGTAGGCGAAGCTGCCATGGCAATGGTGGAAGAAGTCCGCAGGCAATTCAGAACAATACCGGGCATAATGGAAGGAACAGCCAAGCCGGAATATGATAAGTGTGTTGCTATATCAACTGAAGCATCTATAAAGAAAATGATGCTGCCCGGAGCAATTGCTATTATTTCTCCGCTGATCATCGGTTTTGCTTTCGGGCCCGAGGCTTTAGGTGGTTTTCTTGCCGGAGCAACCGTAAGCGGTGTTTTAATGGGGATATTTCAAAACAATGCTGGCGGCGCGTGGGATAATGCAAAAAAGAGCTTTGAAAAAGGAGTTGATATTAACGGAACCATGTATTATAAAAAATCAGAGCCGCACAAAGCTTCGGTAACCGGAGATACAGTTGGCGATCCGTTCAAGGATACGTCAGGCCCTTCTATGAATATTCTCATAAAATTAATGTCTATCGTTTCGCTCGTAATAGCTCCAACCCTTGCACACGTTTATCATACAAAAGATAATCCTGGCATACATAGTGATATAATCAAAGAAAAAACACCGAAAACTACTGCAAATATTGAATTACACAAGGCTGTAAATATGGCAGAAAATAATGAAGGGAAAAATCAAAATGTATTATTGGCAGCTCTAAGAACTGATTGTGCTACTTTATCATCAAATGCCTTTATTAAATTTTTAAACGGTAAATTAATAGTTAATAACAAAGAAGAAAGTGCAGCTATTGTCAAAGGATAAAGGCGCTTTGATATAATAAAAAAGAAGGTTTGTTGATTTTAAGAAAAGTAATAAGTAAATTAAATAATAATTGCTTAAAAACTCTGTTACTTCTGTAATAGAGTTTTTTTTATGAAATTTCATAGATCTTTAATATAGATATCACATCTTTAAATTAGAAAATTAGTATTCTTTCCCTGATCTCTGAAATTATCTTTACATTTATAATCAACTCGATAAATGAAGGATATTTTCCTAATTCTTTTATTTTCATTTCTATTTTCTATTTGTAACAGAAAACACAACGTCAACCACATCACAACGTATACAATAGGCGAAACAAAGGTTTCAGTGGTTGAAAAGCGTTGCTATCCCTGCGATCCCAAGGTTCTTTTTGTAAATGTGCATGACAATGAAACAACCAGCGTACAAGCTGCTGAAAAATATTTGGAAGAAATTGGAGGAAGAATAATTAATATTGAAAATAACGGGGAAAGACTCATAAATTTCAGGCACAAGGGTGTAAGCTTTACATTTGATCCAAACCGTATTTACAGCTCTGCAGGTATCGACTCTACCATTACAATTCTTTCTATGCGATACGATGAAGATGCTGCGAAAGAAGTTGCTGATTTTGCAAAATCTTTTATCGCTGATTATATCAACAGCAGCAATCTTATCATTTCGCTGCACAACAATATGGATAGTTCTCTTTCTGTATTTAGTTATAAAAATATGCAGGCAGGTAATGATAGTTCAGGCAAAATTTTTATCAATCCTGCAATGGATGCTGATGATTTTATACTTACCACAGATACGAGCCTTTTTGCCAGGATAAAAGAAAAAAATATAAATGTGGTTTATGAGAATGTTGAAGCGATTGAAGATGACGGTTCATTATCAGTCTACGCTGCCCGTCATAATATTCCTTATATAAATGTCGAGGCACAGCATGAGCATTCAGAAGAGCAGCTTTCTATGCTGAAATCTATAGACGATATAATAAAAGAATATATGCAGTAAATTAGAAAAATTAGAAAAAAGATAATCAGAAAAAAGCCGCGTAAAACAATTTAAAAGTCCCTTTAGGGGTCGGGGTACTGCCAACTCATAAGCCGGATTCTGTTCGTGGCTATCATTTATCTGCGATGCCCATTACTGAACACCTGTTTCTGCCTACCCTGGATGGTATCCGGAATAAACCGGAACTCGAACGAGCAGTTCTCAAACCAATCCTATACATGGCATTTCAGCATCCAAGGTTTACCCTCACCATTAATTACTTAATGGCACTGTGGGCTTTTACCCCGCATTTTCACCTTTTCGACCTCCCCAGACCCCTCCAAAGGAGGGGCTAAAAAGCCGTAGTTATTTTCTGTGGCACTGTCTCTTACTCCATTTCTGGAATAGCCGGCTATTCACCGGTAGATTGCTCTTTGCTGTCCGGACTTTCCTCCCCTGTGTCCAGAGGCGATAGCGCGATTGGCAAACCCCAAACCCCTAAAGGGCTTTAAGAATTATTAATGCTATTTTTCATAATAATACTATTATTATCCGAATCTTTAAAATTGATTGTTTTTATTTATGTTGGTAAATAAGCCACAAACCTGCACCGTGTGCTTCTTTACCAGAATTTTCTCCATGACGAAAAGTGCCACCAATGGTCCCCAAATTTGCCTCTAAACGAATAAAAATCTGTTTTTTGTACATTTCAAATTCCAGGGCAAGAGGTACCATCGCCTGCCACTGAAAAAAATTTTTTCCCTTCAAGTCAGGAAGGTGTGTTGTTTTTGTAAATCTTCCGTTTGGACGTATAAACCTATTGCTATCTAATTGCTGGTTATAGTTATGTATAAAAGCAAAGCTTCCCTGTACATGAATACCGGTTAAAAACACTAACCTTTTTGATATTTTAAAACGTTTGTTTATACCGGCATTAACCCCTAAAAACTGCTGTTTTTGAACAAGCGTATACAGGTTCGTATATAGAATTGTATCTGGTGGTAAGTCTATATATCCCTGGTTTCCTAAAGCTAAACCCTTTTTTACAAGTTTATTAGTGATAAGTAAGCCAGTCTGTATAGTATGTTTTTTCCAAAAGCGCGAGGAAGGGGAGCTTTTAAACAACTCTGTATTAATGTAGTAAGTATGCAATCGCTGTATCCCCGGACTACCATATATGCTGTTATACTGTATACTATTAATATAGTTTAGATAGCTGGAGGGGTTTTTAAGAAAGGGTGCGATTGTCGTAGGATTATTACCAATGGCGTCAATTTCAAAAACTCTGTATCCAACACTAAAATTTTTAATTTTTAAGTGTTGAGCATTAATGTTGATATTTAAGATAATTAAAAAAAATAAAAGTAGGGTAGTTTTAAGACTAATTGCTATCAATTTGCGCATAACATTGATTCCTATTAAAACTGGTTCAAAAAATTCAGAAGCTTCTTTTACTTTAACCTTAAATATAAGTGTTTCTGATCGTAATATACAGTTACAATGTTGAAGTTTTATCTTTTACGTAAAATATCTGAAGATATTTTACGTACCACCTTCTGTCTTTAAGTTTCAAATATTCGTTATTAATTTATAAACCGGTTAGGCTAATACTGAAAGAAAATCTCCGTCGCTCCATAACCAAAACGAGGCTCATATTGATTCACAAAAGACTTTACCTCGCGTTTTGTTTTTAAAATATCGTGTATTTCTTCTTTAAGACGCCCTCTGCCAATTCCATGTATCACAATAAGACCAGGCTGGTTATGTGCCACAGCAAGGTCATACCATTTTTCGAATTCCTTTAATTGCAAAGTAATAATTTCAAAATTGCTGAGTCCTTTCCAGTCGTTGCTTATTTTTTCTATGTGCAGATCTACCACACTTCTTGCGGGCTCCAAATGTTGTCTTGCCTTGCCTGCATCATAAACTTTATAGCCGGCAGAAGTTAGTTTTGAAATGTCCAGCAAATTGTCTTCATACGGCTTGTCAGGATACTTTTCTATCAAACGGTGATTTACAGAAGGAAGATTTTTTTCTTTCAGTTCTTCAATCTTCTGAAACAATTGTTTTGGCTTTATTTTAAAATGCGCTTCGCAAAAATCCGCTTTGTATTTATCCGGCTGCGACAGCCGGAATTCGAAATCGAAAGACGGGCTGTCATTCAAATCTTCAAAAGCAACATCGTGCAGATAAAAATCTTTAAAGGCTGCAAGATCGCTGGTAATTTCAAAATCAGTTCTGCCAAAAAAGTTTAATTTATAGGTAAATTCATAAGCCGCATCTGTGCGGTTTATAATGTACACTTTAAACTTCTCAACAATATCATCGCCAAAAAGATCTGTTTCAAACTTAGGAAACAATGTCAGCCAGATACCATCTGACACTTTTACTTCATTGCGCCGTTTTTCTTTCTGCACCTGGTCTACATAAACCTTTGGTTTGGGTTTATCAGGAAATAATTTTTTCTCCGAAAAACGTTTGAAATAGGGAAAATCAATCTGGTCCATGTATGCCGGAAACTTTACACCTTTCACTTCTATCATCACCATTTTGTCATTCACTATTTCTATTACTTTGCCTTCATCATTGCTGTGAACAACTATAATATCGTCTCCAACCTGGTACTTCATTTATACATAAAAATTAATATGGAAAGAGGGCAATGCTAATAACTTAAAAAATGTTGAATTCTATACTTTAATTTTCAATACTCGATGCTCAGTATTCAATGTTTAATGTTTCAATATTTAATAGTCAATACTCAATGTTCAATACTCAACGTTCAAATATATCAAGCAAATTTTTCAATTTGACTGAAACAATAATTGCTGTTATTAATCATTGAACATTGAAAGTTGAAAGTTGATTATTGAACATTTTCTTCTTAAGTTAATAACATCTATGCAAAGGTACGAAACCAAAAAATCCGGATCGAAATAATTGCATTACAAAAGACTTACTTCCCTGCTGATGTTTTCACGTGCTTTTTCTTCCATAGCTTCTTTAAAATCATTGGTAGAAAAAATGTTTTCAGAAGCCAGCACTTTTTGCAAGGCAAGCTTTCGTCCTTCTTTGTACACCGGATCAGGATATTTTGAATATTCGTGCCTGATCTTTTCACTGTACATTTTATACATTTCCTCATCCACTCCTAAAATAGTCATATCAAAATCAAGAAATAAAGCAAGGTCATTCTGCAGAGGAAAACCTGCCGGTATTGTATGATCTTTTGCAGCCGTGATAAATGTTTTTACGTTATCAATAAGCACTGAATTTACATTTAATTGTTGTAAATGCGATTCTGCAAAGGCTGCACTTTGCGCTTCATTGTCCGTTCTGTATGTGTCATAGATGACATCGTGATACAAAATAGAAAACCCCATAACTGCGGGATTGGAGACCTTATCAATAAACCGGTCACACCAGGTAAAAAGATGCGCTATGTGATTGATATTATGATAATGCCTGTGCTGTCCCGAATAACGATAAACAATTTCCTCCCACAACTGCTCTTTTGTTTCTTCTTTTTTTGAAAATGCGGTTAATTTCTTCCATTTCTCTTCCAGGTATTCCAAGATATTCTCCATTTAAACAATATTTAAAGCAAGCTTACTTTTACGAAAGCCATAGGTAAAATAAACAATCAGGCCCACGCCTAACCAGATTAAAAAACGAAGCCAGTTGGTATGGCTTTCCTGCGCCATCAGGTAAAAACAGCTTATGAGACCCAGAACTGGTATCAGCGAAAACGAATTTTTGAACGAAAATACGCTGACAACAGCAGCAACCAACCAGAAAAAAAGCATAGGAAAACCTTCTTTTGAAAAGATATTACTAAAGTAAGCGGGCACTGTATAGGCAACGATAGCTACAGCTATCATAAACATAAGCGGTATAATATATTTACCATTTACATAGGGCACCTTAAATCTCGAAACCGGTTTTTCGGCCCGCTGTTGCAATACCAAAACTCCTGCACAAACCAAAACAAAAGCAAACAAAGTACCGATGCTGGTAAGCGCCAGCACCACATCGAGATTTAAAAATAAGGCAGGAATAGCGACCAGGCAGCCGGTAAGAATAGTTGAGAAAGAAGGCGTTTTATAAACCGGGTGCAGCTTTGAAAATATTTTAGGCAATAATCCGTCGCGGCTCATACTCATCCAGATGCGCGGCTGGCCCAACTGAAAAATAAGCAATACACTTGCAGTAGCTATGATAGCGCTGACCGCTACAATTCCCGAGATCCATTTAAGGCCTCTTGCTTCAAAAATCAATGCAAGCGGGTCTCCTACATTCAGTTTGGTATAATGCACCATGCCGGTTAATACCAGAGCAAGCAACACATATAGTATAGTGCAGATGATTAATGAATATATCATACCGCGGGGCAAATCGCGTTGCGGATTTGTACACTCTTCGGCTGTTGTGGAGATAGCATCGAACCCTATGTATGCAAAAAACACGGCCGACACACCTTTTAAAATACCGGAAACACCATTGGGCGTAAAAGGAGACCAGTTTTGCGGCTGCACATAATACGCGCCTAAAACAATAATAAGAAAAATAACAGCAAGCTTAATCATGACCATGACATTACTTGCCGTACGCGACTCCTGGATGCCGATAAATACGATATAAGTTATAAAAGCAACAATCAATAATGCAGGCAAATCCATTATCAGGTGCATTCCAAAAACCTGGGGAGCGTGTATCCAGGCATTGTACCTGTATATGATACCGGGATCAATCGAAGTAATTTTCTGACCTTGCGTCAGTAAATTACTTACCTCTGCGAAACCTTGATGCGCAGTAAAATAATCCATCGTAAGCCAGCCTGGAATGTGTAATCCGACCTTGTCTAACAAACCAGTGAAGTAATCACTCCATGAAATAGCGACGGCAATGTTTCCGATGGCATATTCCATCAGTAAATCCCAACCGATTATCCAGGCAAATATTTCGCCGAAAGCAACATAAGAATACGTATAAGCGCTGCCCGAAACAGGCACTGTTGAGGCAAACTCAGCGTAACATAATGCTGCAAAACCACACGCAACGGCAGTAAAAATGTATAGGAAAATAACACCCGGCCCGCCATCGTAGCAAGCCTTGCCAATACTGCTGAATATGCCGGCGCCGATTACTGCGGCAATACCCATAAAAGTAAGATCTCTGACTCCTAAAACTTTATTTAAACCAGTGTGGCCATCATGCAAACCGGCTTCAGCATCTGCCAATATCTTTTCAATTGATTTTTTGCGCAGCAGTGGATGAGCCATTAAGGATGAGTTTTTTGTTGATGCGGGGAAATTAGTTAAAAAAAATTTATTCCTGCATTTTGCAAAAAAATTATGAAGCGGGTACGGATAAAAAAGATAAATAAAGTCAAATAAAAGATGACTCTTTTGTGACGTCATTAAACAGGCCTTAACTCTACTAATTTGGTAGACGAATAATTCTGCCTTAATTTTGCCGCTTCAATTATCAACGCCGGTTCAAATGACGGAGCAATTACCTGATCATATAGCTGATTTGCAAACACAGGCAAAAGATTTGTCAATAGCTGAAATGCTGGAGCAATTAGCCCTTTCCTATCCTGGTAAAGTTACTTTTTCAACAAGTTTCAGTTGGGAAGACCAGGTTATTTCGCACCATATTCTGGCAAATAATCTTCCTATAAAGATATTTACGCTCGATACCGGGCGGCTTTTCCCTGAAACATATTCAGTTTGGAGCCGTACAAACGAGCGTTATGAAACGAATATTCAACCCTACTACCCTGACAATACTTTACTCGAACCTTTTGTTGCCGAAAAAGGTCCGAACTCATTTTACGAGGCCCCTGAAAACAGGATTGCTTGTTGTCACATTCGTAAAGTTGAACCGTTGCGCCGGGCCTTAAAAGGAAACGCAATCTGGGTAACCGGGCTTCGTGCAGAACATTCGCCAAACCGTCACGACCTGGACTCTTTTGAATGGGATGAAGTGAACAATTTGATTAAATTCCATCCGCTGGTAAAATGGTCAACAGAAGAAGTTAAGGCTTATATAAATGCGAATAATATTCCTTATAATATTTTGCACGACAGAGGTTTTGTAAGTATTGGTTGTCAGCCCTGTACAAGAGCTATTAGACCAGGCGAAGATTTCAGAGCGGGCAGATGGTGGTGGGAAGACAGCAGCAAAAAAGAATGTGGTTTGCATGTTCATACCAATAACCTTCAACAAGCATAGTGAAAAATGAGCAAATATCATTTTGATTATTTAGACAGTTTAGAGTCTGAGGCGATACATATATTTCGGGAAGTAGCAGGACAGTTCGAGCGTCCGGCTTTGTTATTTTCCGGAGGGAAAGATTCTATTACTTTAGTTCATCTTGCGTTAAAAGCTTTCCGTCCCGGTAAGT
>JAABUK010000616.1_pt1 | contig 73076 bp, 70 predicted proteins | sample 5559141 | NCBI WGS metagenome assembly JAABUK01 (sample SAMN10711869, study PRJNA513367) | rock metagenome | isolation source: Antarctica rocks | place: Antarctica: Victoria Land, Pudding Butte nord | collected 2016-01-03 | reverse complement strand
AAAGCTGGAGCGCCAAGCAGACGGAAGAACACATGTCGGGCTTCAACCGCGGCACCATCATCGCGACGGCTGTGCATGAAGCTTACCCGGGCCACTATGTGCAGTTTCTTTGGATGCAGAACGTGCAATCGAAAGTGCGCAAGCTGCTTGGCGCTAACAGCAATGCGGAAGGTTGGGCACATTACTCGGAACAGATGATGCTCGATGAAGGCTATGGCGCAGGAGACCTGAAGCTGCGGCTGGGCCAGTTGCAGGACGCGCTGCTGCGCAATGCGCGGTTTATTGTCGGCATTCAGATGCACACCGGCAAGATGACCATGGAGCAGGGAATCGATTTTTTCGTGAAAGAAGGCTATGCCTCGCGCGCGAATGGAGAGCGCGAAACCAAGCGCGGCACCTCTGACCCTACATACCTGTATTACACGCTGGGCAAGCTAGAGATTCTGAAGCTGCGTGAAGATTACAAAGCGATGAAAGGCAAAGATTTTTCGCTGGAAGAGTTCCATAACCGGTTTATGAAAGAGGGGTTCCCGCCAATTAAAATCGTGAGGCGGGCATTGCTGGGGAACGATTCGCCAGTGATTTAATTTTCGAGCAATTCTTCCAGACGTCGCACACGTTCCCGCAAGTCGGATACTTCAATTTCAAGAGCGCCGAAGCGGTCGGGCAGTATGGTGCGTGTTGGCTCATCCGGTGCTGCTTCCTGCTGCGAGGGTTCACCGCTTAACAGATGCGCATAGCGGCTTTCTTTTTGCCCGGGGGCGCGCGCCAGGCGCACGGCAAGCTCTGCTTCGGCCAAATGATCCAGCACGGATTCCACCTGCGTCAGATCTTCAAAGTGATGCATGCGGTCTGACCGGTCGCGCAATTCGCCAAGAGTCTGAGCGCCGCGCAGCATCAGGGTGCAAAGCAGTGCCAGTTCCCTTCGCCCCAGATTCAGGGTTTCGGAGAAACGCTGGGCGTACTTCAAGGCCCGTCCTCCGGACACAATCACCGCGGCGTAGCGCTTGTTCTTCAGCAACTCCAGCGCTTGAGCAACCGTCGTGTCGTCGTACTGCACATACGGGAAGCGGTTCGATTTCTGGTTGCAGGCGGTGACCAGTGAATTCAAGGTCAACGGATAATACTCGGGAGTGGTGCTCTCTTTTTCCAGCAGCGCACCCAGCACTCGCACTTCAATTGGATCTAGCAGGTTCGGAAGCACACGGTAGTCTCAAGCCCAACGTATCATGCACATCCGGTGGAAGTTATACTTGGGCGTTGATCAAGTTTGCGGAAGCGGACCTTCTGAAGTGTTGCGGATCGCGGAAATGGGCGGGCGCCATGGCGGAGCATGCGTTCCCGAATGCGAAAGAGGTAATGGCCACAGCCGATAGCATGTGGCGCGGGCTGGCAAGGCAAGATTGGCAGGAAGCTTTTGAGGCGAACGTACCTATCGGCGAGCGCACTGATTTGGCGGAATCCAGCCCGGAAATTATGGAGAAGATCTCCCAACTCGCGTCTGCTTATTTGCAGCGGTTTGATCGCCCGTTCGTGACTACTGCTCTTGGCAAGAATGCCTCGCAGATTTCAAAGTTTTTAGAGGAACGCTTAGCGCAAGAGCCGGATGCCGAACTGCGGATTGCCTCTGAACAGCAGTTGCAAATCACGCACAACCGGCTGAAACGTTTGCTGTCCCGCACATAAACCCCATGCGCCATCTTCTGTTGTTCCTCGCCTGCTCTGTCCCCGTTGCGGCACAGATTCCTGTCACGCAGTTCAAGCAAGCCGCAATATCGCCCGATGCCAAGCGCGTGGCCTATGTGGAAGCTCTGTTCGCTAAGGATGGGGGCGAGAGTCCGAACAGCGCACTCTGGTTTCTTGAGTTGGGCCGCGCTGGCGCAAAACCAAAGCGCATCACCGCGGGTGATGGCACCCGCGCCTGCACTGAAAAAGATATCGATTGGTCACCGGATAGCAGACAGGCAGCGTTTTTATCGAACTGCGCGGATGGCAAGCAAACGCAGGTCTACGTGGTTACCGCGAGTGGTGCCACGCCGCGCAAGCTGACCGGCTTCACCGGTTTTGTGCAGCGCGCGAGATGGTCGCCCGATGGGCGGACGATTGCGGTGCTCTATACGGAAAACGCGGTTCGCATGGCGGGTGCCGTGGAAGCAACTACGCCGGACGCGGGTGTGGTGGAAGAAAAATTCTATGAGCAGCGCCTTACGCTCGTGGACGCGCAAACCGGTAAGGCCCGGCAGCTTTCGCCCGCCGATAATTACGTGTACGAATACAACTGGTCGCCTGATGGCAAGCAGCTCGCCTACACGGCGGCGAAAGGCTCCGGCGACAACAACTGGTGGGTGGCGGAACTGTTTCGGATCAATGCGACAACTGGCGCGGTGAGCCATATTCTTAAGCCGGCGACCCAGATTGCAGTGCCCCGCTGGTCGCCCGATGGCAAGACGATCGCGTTTGTCGGAGGCATCATGAGCGATGAAGGGTCAACGGGCGGCGATGTCTACACAGTGGCCGCGGCAGGTGGAGCGGCCAAAAACATTACTTCAGGACGCAAGACTTCGCCTTCATGGCTGCGCTGGTCAGCGGACGGAAAGCTGCTGATGACGGAGCGCGTGGATGGCGGTGCGGCAGTGACCACGCTCGATACCGCAACCGGGGCTACGGAGACGCTCTGGAAGGTTGATGAAACCATTCGCGCGGATGGCGATGACTTGAGCTTATCGATGGCCGCCGATGGCAAGACTACTGCCTTGGTTCGCAATAGCTGGAGTAAAGCGCCTGAGGTATGGACCGGGCGCATTGGCGAGTTGCAACCGGCTACTATCGCTAATTTGAACGCAAAGCCCACCTGGGGCGAAGCGAAGAAGCTGCACTGGCAGAACGGCAGTGTGCCCGTGCAGGGCTGGCTGTTGTACCCGAAGAACTATGACACCGCTAAGCGGTACCCCATGGTGGTTAGCGTGCACGGCGGGCCCGCGGCTTCGAAATCTCCCTCGTGGCCCGCGCCAGGTTTCGATTTCGCTGCCTTCTCCGCGAAAGGGTACTTCGTGTTATACCCCAACCCGCGCGGCAGCTATGGTGCGGGCGAGGCATTCACCGCCGCCAACGTGAAAGATTTCGGGCATGGCGATTTGCAGGATATTCTGGCCGGGGTGGATGAAGTGGTGAAGACACTGCCCGTCGATCCGAAGCGGATCGGCATCGGCGGTTGGAGCTATGGCGGGTACATGACCATGTGGGCCGTCACGCAGACCAATCGCTTTGCCGCTGCGGTGGCCGGGGCCGGAATAGCAAACTGGCAAAGTTACTACGGCGAAAACTCAATCGATGAGTGGATGATTCCGTATTTCGGGGCTTCGGTTTACGATGACCCGGCGGTCTATGCCAAGAGCTCGCCGATCACTTTTATTAAGAACGTGAAGACCCCCACTTTGATCGTCGTGGGCGACCGGGACGGAGAATGTCCGGCACCGCAGAGCTATGAGTTCTGGCACGCGCTGAAAGCACTAGGCGTGACCACGAAGTTTATTGTGTATCCGGGCGAGGGGCACCACTTCCACGATCCGAAACATATCGAAGATTTGGCGAACCAGACCATGCAGTGGTTTCAAGAGCGGCTGAACTAGCGCGGCGCAGCGTACGCCTGGTCCAGCACTTCCACCACATGCAGCACGCGCTGGTTGTGACCGTGCAGCCGCGCGCCGGCTTCCAATTGCAGCATGCAGCCGGGGTTCGCGGTAACAATCCACTCCGCTTCGGTGCGGTTTACGTTGACCATCTTCTCTTCCAGAACCTGCATGGCCATGTCATTCTGAACCACATTGTAAATGCCTGCGCTGCCGCAGCAGATATCAGCGGCGTGCATTTCCCGCAGTTCCAGGCCAGGCACCTGCGCGAGTAACTTACGCGGCGCGGTCTTGATCTTCTGCCCATGCAACAGATGGCAGGAATCCTGGTAAGTCACCGTGCGCTCCACCTTGCCCATGGCGGTGTTTAACTCAATGCCTGCCAGGAATTCGTTCACGTCTCTGGTAAGCGAGACAAATTGTTTGGCCTTCTCTGCGTAGGCTTCGTCGTGCTCCAGCAATTCGTCGTACTCTTTCAGCGTGCTGCCGCATCCGGCCGCATTGCTGATTACGGCATCGAACTTGTCGGCCAGAATCACGTCGATATTGATCCGCGCCAGCTCCCGCGCTTCATCGCGCACGCCCGAATGCACATGCAAGGCGCCACAACAACCCTGGCCGGCAGGAATCACCACATCGCAGCCGTTCTTTTGCAACACGCGCACCGTAGCTTCATTCAGCCTTGCGAAAGAAACGTTAGCGATACAGCCTGCCAGAAAGGCAACGCGAAAGCGCGCCTGCCCTTCCGCCGGATACGTTTTGCCAATTTTGCTGAAGAAAAATGGCACCTCAGCGGGCGGCGACAATTGTTCCAGCTTGCCTAGCGTGCCCATCAGCTTGAAGATTCCGGAAAGCCTGAGCAGTTTCTGCAAGCCGCTGGCTTGGTACAAATATAAGCCGGAACCGGCCATGGTCATCAGCCCGGGCGAACGCAGCAGCTTGTGAAAGATAAACCTGCGGGTAAGTTTCGCGAGCCACGATCGTTCCGTGTTGGCTTCAATTTCGGTGCGCGCGGCTTCAATCAGCCGGCCATACTCCACGCCGGAAGGGCACGCGGTTTCGCAGGCCCGGCACGCCAAGCAAAGGTCCATATGCTCGCGGTAGGCATCCGTAATCGGCGCGCCTTGCGAAACCTGCACCATTTGATAAATGCGCCCACGCGGAGAATCCATCTCGACGCCCAGTTGCCGGTAGGTGGGGCAGGCGTTTAGACAAAGTCCGCAATGGACACACCTGTCCAGATCGGCCTGTTGAGGCTTATCGTTGTTCTGCACACTGATTTGCGTCAGCGTGCGCTTAGATTCGTCGGTAGAGACGGCCATTGTTTAAGAGATTCTTCGGGTCAAAGAGTTGCTTGACCTTTTTCATCATCGCAAAATCGGTGCCGGGCGCGGGCCAAAGATCGATCCGCTCTTTATCCGCTTCCGGGGAAAATTCAATCACGCAGGGCCATTGCTTTCCGCGCGGCGAATTGAGCCACTTCACAGCAGCGTCAGACCGGCTGAAATAAGCATAGCTGACACCCGTTCCCGCGCGAGCCAACACTGGTACGTCAAGTGACGCAAGCACTTCCCCCAACTGCTTCAACGGTGCCGAGATACGGACTACGGCACCGTCTGTAAACTTTTCCGTAAACCGCTGTGACCCGGTCTGGATTTGGAGCCAGAAACGCTGCTCGTCCGGCCCAGTGAGCTGCGACGCACTCCCAAACGAACCCAATTCACGGGCGTAACGTTTGACAGTGGGCTCATTGCCGCCGTACTGGACGGCTAACGTGAATCCGCGCAAATTGAGAGGCGCACCAGCCAGGGGGTTCAGCAGATCCATGGCGGAAGGCTGCAAGACACCTTGCAATAGGCGATCGCGCGCGCTCACCGCAAGTGCGCTGGTTTCAAAGGAGAGCAGGGAAGTTTGCTCCACCTCCGGTTTAGGGGAAAGCTTAAAGTTGACAACCGCAATAGCGGCCAGGCTGCCGAAAGAGCCGATCATCAGCTTGCCCATATCGAGGCCGGCCACATTCTTCACCACCATGCCGCCCGATTGCACCAGCTTCCCTTCCAGCGTGGCAAACTGTACGCCAATAACCATATCGCGGGCCGTGCCATACAACCTTCGCCGCGGCCCAGAGCTGTTGGTGGCAATGACACCGCCCACCGTGGCTGTTTCAGCCCAAGCCGGGTCTAACGGAATCATCTGATTGTTGCCGGCCAGCACACGGCTGACTTCCGCAAACGGCGTGCCCGCTTCCACGCTTAAGGTCAGATCGCGCGGCTCATACTTCAAGATCCGGGTCATCGCCCGGGTGGAAATAACCACATCCGAAGGCGCGGTAGGTCCGCCCATCAGGCGTTTTGTAAATTGGCCGCCTAAACTAATGCGTTGATCCCGTGCAGCGGAGGAAGCGAGTGCCTCCGCTATTTCGGCTGGCGAAGTGGGCGTCAGCAACGGCTAGGCTACCTCAATATCGATCGGCAAGGTATGGTGTACCACGTAATTGCCGTAATCGTAATTGTGCTGTGGCTGCTGCATTTTGCCGCTGGAATCAGTCGCGCGCGACATCAGCGTATACCGTCCTGCTACGGGCGCGCGCCAGTTGAAATCCCATGCCCGCCAGCAGAAACGGACCGATTTATCGCGCATGGTGGCGTCGGCCCACGTTTTGCCCCCATCGGCACTGACTTCCACGCGGGAAACATCGGCATCCCCAGTCCAGGCTGAGCCGAAGACTTTGTAATCTATGCCGGCTTTTACGGTTTCGCGCATAGCGGGGCGGGCGATTAGACTCTTTACCTGCATATCGAAAATCGGGCGGCGCACCGGTGTGCCACCCACGCGGTCCCAATATCCATAATCCGAACTCTGCCAATACGAGGTAAACGGCTCAGAAACCACCCGAACTCGAGTGAGCCATTTCGTAGATGCCATCCCGTAGAAACCCGGCACGATCGCGCGCACCGGAAAGCCATGTGCGACAGGCAGATCCTTACCGTTCATCCGATAGGCGAGCAGAACTTCCGGACGCCGCGCTTTTTCGAGTGGAATGCTCCGCGCGAAATGAATTTGCCCGGGGGGATGCGGGTCGTTTTTGCCCTCTCCCTGGTCCGCGCCTTCAAGCGCCACTTCCAGCGCTTTAGAATCCAAGCCGGCGCGATCCAGAAGCGCCCGCAATGGCACGCCGGTCCATTCCGCAGTGCTAACAGCACCAAGCTCCCACTGTGCACCGGGGGTTTGCGGAACCAGAAAAACGCGGCTATTTCCCGCACATTCCAGTGTGGCGGGAATTGTTACGGACGGCATGGCGCGTAATTCGGCGTAGGAAATCTCGAACGGTTTGGTAATGGAGCCTTCCAACTTTAACTTCCATGTGGCAGAATCCAGCTTGGGGATCGGGTGATGGTTGCGCACGTAAAAGCGGTCATTCGGGGTAAGAAAGGAATTGAGTGTGTCGAAGGGAAATTCCAGATTCTCCGGCTCTTTCTGGCGGATGATCATGCCGGGCGTTTCGGCGCTTGCGGCAAGCGGAAAGGCTGCGGCCGCGGTCAGGAGCTTACGGCGAGACATGGCTGAGTGCACCTGCCTATTATAGTGAGCCCAATTCGGGCGCGGGCAGCTATTAAGTTTCGATGAAAGGCGAATTCCTTGGGACTGATGGCCGCGTCCGACGTTGTGGAGGAGTTACGAATGAAAAGATTTTGTGCAGCATTGTCCATGATTACGGGTTCCGCATTTGCACAACCTTATGGAAGGCCACCACAGGGGCAGATATTCGAGCGCACTCAGATGGATCTTTCGCGTGCAGGGCAGCACTCGTATGACCGCCGCCGTATTGCCAAGGCCCAACGGGAAATTGGCGATTTTCAGCGCAAATTGAGCTATGGACGGTTTTCCCGCCGTGATCTGGACCGCGCTATCGGTGCCACCAACGATGTGGTGCGCAAGGAATCCATTCCGCCACGGGATCGTGATATTCTTTACCGCGACCTGGAAGGTATGCGCGAATTTCGAGCCTACGCGCGCTAGGCTTCCGGGGGAACTATAATGGGTTGAGGGATTTTATGGTTCAACTTACAGACAACGCCGTTTCCAAGGTGAAAGAGATCATTTCCAGCCAGGACCCGCAGCCTTCCGGGCTCCGGATCTCCGTAGTGGGTGGCGGTTGCTCCGGCTTCAGCTATTCCATGGCGTTCGAGACCGCACCCAATATGCTGGACAAGACCTACAATTACGACGGACTGAAGGTGTTCGTGGATCAGGCGAGTTTGTTGTACCTGGACGGCGCACGTGTGGATTATGTGGAGACGATGGAAGGATCTGGCTTCAAGTTTGAGAATCCGCAGGTGAAGAGCACGTGTGGTTGCGGCAGTTCGTTCAGCGTATAAAGACATCTTTCTGGAACCAAAATAGCCGACCCTTAGACGGGGTCGGCTATTTTTACGTGTAGACAACAAAAAAGGGGACCGGCCGAAGCCGATCCCCTTTTAAATCCCGGAGGATACTAGACTAGCTTTTCTTAGAGCGGAACTTCAACAGACCTAAGCCAACAAGAGCAGAACCGAGAAGACCCATGGTAGCGGGCTCCGGGGTAGCGGTAATACTATTAAGCGACACATTGTCAAGAACCGCACCCGTGCCACCCGGGGTGTTGCTGACAAAGGAAAGAACTGCCGTCGTATTCGACGGGACCGTGATGGGGAACGAGAACGAGTTCAAGTCAGATGACGCCAAGACGAAGGTATTGCTGAAAAGTGACCCGAGCGAGACAGTCGTCGACGTTGTCACACCACGCTGCGAACCATTCAGTACGAAGGCCAGCGTAAAATTGCCAGCATTCAACGCGAGCGATCCTGAACTAAGCGTTCCAGCTGAGTTGCCCGACAAATCGACACAATTTCCAGTCGCGGCGCCCGTGCAGAGAAAGCCGAAGAATGACCCACCCAACACGTCTACCGATCCGGACGTTACGTTGAAATTCCCTACTGCGCTTATTGCATTAAAGGTGCCCGTAGATGTCGTGTCAAAGTTTTCTGCAAAAATCTGGGCGGCTTGAGCACTGGGACCGCCAAGGGATAGTAACAAGGTTGCGAATGCTGACGCAATTACGAATTTTTTCATAGATTTACTTCCTCCGATAGTTTTGTAACAATTTACTTGTTCGAGTAAAGGGAAAAAGGAAACCGTAAGCAAGGACTTTCTTCAATTTTTTTGACTACTGTTTTATATGAGTTACAGGCTTGCCGCTAACAAAAGTGATATTTTCACCCGATCACTTTGGCTGGATATGGAATGCGGCGTTTCACTTTCTGCAGCGTAAGTTTTAATACGTTGGTCCAAATAGCAGCGAGTTGCTTGTTACTCCACATACACCTGATTAGCTTGCACCCATTTTTTGCTTACAGTTTGTTTCACTATCCAGCTTTCCTGCCGCCACGCGGACAATCCGTACCGCTGGTGTCGTGGCGATTGGTACAGGGGAATCCCACTAAGATCGCGTGGTTCTTCAACGGCCGGTGGGTGCTGGATTACGACGGCAACGGTCGTTTAACAGCACGATCAATTAGTACTACATTACCTTTATGCAGCCGGAATAAACCTGTCACTGGCGACTGAACCGGTGACGGTAAGACCAAGATCGGCATCTTCCACGGCGAGTTTTGGATTTTAACAAGAACAGAAGCAGCACCTACGACGGTTAGCGCGGGTCAGAACAGGTTCTACGGCTTCGGCGGCAACGTGGGCGAGATACCCCAAGCGTCGCCCGATTGGAATGGGCTCCGGCACCAGCAAAAGTGGCTTCTAAATGCTAGTTTTCAACGGCACCGGCGGTTACGACGGAACCGGCTTAGGCGAGGACTATTTCATTGCCTCCGGAGGCGCGGCTGCGAACCAGCCGATTATTGGCCGCTGGTAGGAATCGTGCAGGAAATGGCAAAATAGATCTTGCTCTCTACCAGTGCCCAGCTAGCTGACTCAGTCCTTCAGGTCCCCCATTCCCGTATCCGCGAACTGGCGGAAATTGCGATGGGGATGGATGGCGTGCTCAAACTTTACTTCGGCGAATCGAATCTGCCCACGCCGGATTACATCAAGCGCGCTGCAGCCCAAGCTATGGCCGATGGGTTCACCTTCTATACGGAAAACGCGGGCCTGCCGTCGCTGCGGCGTGCCATTGCAGGCCACTATCAACGCTTCCAGGGAGTGACGCTGGACCCGGCGAGCGAAATCGTGGTCACCACTTCCGGCGTGCAGGCGCTCAACGTGGGCATCCGCGCCCTGCTCGATCCTGGCGATGAGGCACTTGTTCTAACTCCCGCCTGGCCGAATGGCTCCTCCATTGTCGCCATGGCGAACGCTCAGGTGCGGCAGATTGCACACCCTTTGGTGGGTGATCGGTATCAGGTCGATTATGATGCCCTCGAAGCTGCCATCACACCGCGCACGCGCCTGCTGCTTTATACGTCGCCCTCGAATCCGTTGGGTTGGGTGGCCACTGAAGCCGATCAGCAGCGGCTGCTCGATTTTACCCGCCGCCATAATTTGTGGCTGTTAGCCGACGAAGTTTACGACCGTCTCTACTACGGCGACCAGCCGTTGGGCACCCCGGTTCCCTCCATTCTGCGCAAAGCTACGCGCGAGGATGCGGTGCTGGTGGTCCATTCCTTTTCGAAAAGTTACTGCATGACCGGCTGGCGCGTGGGTTGGCTGGTGGCCCGCGCCGATCTGGGCCGCAAAGCCACGCAGCTAAATGAGTTCATCACTTCTCACGCGCCCACATTCACCCAAAAGGCGGCAGAAACCGCTCTCTCCGAGGGGGAAGACGAACTGCTGCGCATGCTGGAACGCTTGAAAGCCAATCGCGATTTCTGTTGGAGCGCCCTGAGTGAGATCAGGGGCTTCACCGTTCCTAAACCAGAGGGCGCGTTTTACCTGTTCCCGCGCGTTCACGGTCTCACAGATTCCTTCGCGTTCTGCAAACAATTGCTCGAACAGACGCGCGTCGGCCTCGCGCCAGGCGTAGCTTTCGGCGCGGGCGGAGAGGGCAGCGTCCGCATCTGCTACGCTGCCGAAATGCGCATTCTGGAACCTGCTATGGAACGCCTTCACAAGTTTGCGGGGCAATATGCGTAGCGCGCTTCTGCTTCTTTTCCCTCTGGTGCTGGGTGCGCAAACCCGATTGACGGAGCCGCCCCAACCCGGCGTCAAGACCGATGACCGGATTGCCGCGCTCTCTAAACAGGCCGCAGCGAAACCTTCCCCCCATGCTCAGTGCCAACTGGCAAAAGCCTACATCCAGAAAATGCGGGAAACGGTCGATTTCGGTTATCTGGAGCGCGCCTCCAAAATTGTGGAAGACGTTCTGGTGCGCGATGGCGGCAATTATGAAGCGATCCAACTGCGCAGTGAGATCGGCATGGAGCGCCACGAGTTTACGACCGTTGCCCAATACTCCAGCGAGATTCTGAAATTCGCCCCGAACGACCCCTGGAGTTGGGGCATGTTGGGCGACGCGTCCATGGAGCTAGGCAAATACGAAGACGCCAAAGCCGCGTACACAAAGATGGTCTCGCTGCGGCCCGATCTTTCGAGCTACAACCGCCTGGGCTGGTTCCAGTTCGTAACCGGGCATGCCGATGAAGGGATTGCGCTGATGCGCTTCGCCATTGCCGGGGTTTCCGAAGCGCCCGAAAATACGGCATGGTGCCTGGCGGATCTAGGTGGGATGCAGTTTAAGGTTGGCAAGCTTGCGGATGCGCGCGCGTCTTACCAGGAAGCGTTGCGGGTCTTCCCCGGTTACTATCCGGCGTTGGCGGGGTTGGGCCGCGTGGATATGGCGGAGCGTAAAGACGCGAGTGCCATCGAAGACTATAAGCGCGCCCAGGCCGTGGTGCCGCTGCCGGATTATGCGGCCGCGCTCGAAGCCCTCTACTCGCGCGGCGGTAAGCCGGCGGAAGCGCGTAAGCAGCGCGATTTTGTAGATGCCATCGACAAGATGGCCGTCGCGTCAGGCGAGAAGACCAACCGCAATCTGGCGCTGCTGTTTGCAGACCAGAATCGTAATCTGCCAAGAGCTCTGGCGCTGGTGGAGAGCGAAATTGCGGTAAGGCCGGATGTTTATACGTACGATGCGTTGAGTTGGGTGCTGTTCAAGCTGAAGCGTCTGGACGAAGCGGCCAAGGCAAGCACGAAGGCACTGGAACTCGGCACGCCCGAGCCTAGCTTTTACGAACATGCCGCACAAATTGCTACGGCGCGCGGCGATGCGGCGGCAGCCGCCTCGCATCGCGGGAAAGTGAAGGCGCTGAACCCTCTCTGACAAGTGTGCAGCCTTGATATGACGATGCACAGCGTGCATCGTCATAAGAGGCTTACCAGCGCGTTTGGCAGCGTACTGCTGTCTGTCTCGACCCAAATTTTCTGCAGAAATCTAATCGATCTGGAACTCTGACAAGGTCTGCTTCAAAATCACTGTGACAGCGAAGCGTAGATCTGGTGATGCGTGACTCTACAAAAGCCGACTGCTCGTTATCTTGCACTTTGGCACGGCCACGCTATTCAGCTATTTTCCACGTCTACCCGATACACTCCGACTATGCGGACTTTCATGACATTTGCATTATTTCTTTCTGCATGCATCTCTGGCACGGCACAAAGCCCGACTCCCAATGGACAGTGGGTTCTTAAGCTTGGGAACCGTACGCTGCTCGTTTTATCGATCAATCCTACATCCAGTCTGACTCAACCTGCTTCTGGTTCCCTTGCTCGTCCGCGCCACTTTCAGACGAGCGATGCGTGGTCCTTTTCCCACATCTCCGGCCCAATCGAAACCGCACCTATTGTGAACTCCGCTTGGAAGGGTAGCACTCTGTCTATCACTATTCAAAACCCTGGGGACCCGGATAACAAAGATATATTCTTAGTGACTTTCAAGGATGGGGCTCACGCTCAGCTTCAATATGACGGCTTTCCTCTACCGCCTATGGACCTGACACGAGCAGAAGGGGTGTCCTTAGTGTCTACAGATTGGGACGAGGACAAAGTCTATTCGCCCGATGACGGACTCCTACCCAATCCCGAGATGAAGCGAATCTTCGAGGAAGATCAGCGCGTCCGCCAACCTGACAAAAAGATGGATTGGATCCCCGTCAACAAGTCCGACGTGGAGCGTCGCCAAGCTGTTACAAAGTTGCTAAATGACGGTCTGCTTCATACGGGAGAGGATTTTGGATGGGCTGCTTTTGTCTTTCAGCACGGATCTATGCCCGATGATTACTTGCTTGCCCACACCCTCGCCATTGTTGCTCTAAGAAAGGGCTACGGGGATGCTCTGTGGATCGCGACCGCTACCCTAGACCGATACCTACAGTCCATCAAACAGCCGCAGATTTACGGTACTCAATTCCTTACACCCCAAAATCAACCTACCTCGCAGGATCCTTACAATCGCGCGCTGATTTCCGACTCTATTCGTCGACAGCTCGGCGTCCCTACACAAGCAGCTCAAGAGGCTCAACGCAAGCAGTACGATACGCAGCGCGGAATCGGAAAATAACCTACGTTTTTGAACAACGCACAATTGAGGTGCGGACACCTGCTTGGCACTAAGCACCAAGTTATTCCTGCCGACTTAAACCTAGAACTTGCGAAAGAGCAGGCGCGAACCGAAGTCGCGGTCTTTATCCGAAGAACCGCACCACCGGAATGAATCCCAGTGCATTACCCGTAAGCACAACACCGATCAATAGAATCACCGCCGCCGATACCACGGGCATTATCTTGAAAAACGGATTCGGCTTATGGTCTTTCCGTTCCGGGAAGAACCGCTTGGCATAGAGAACAATCAGGCCGGTCGCCATCAGCACTAGTGCCAAGCCCAAACTAAAGCTCACCAGCAGCAATAATCCAAAACCGATCCTCCCCACGGAAACAGCCGCTAGCAGTAAAACCAAAGCGGAAGGGCAGGGAACCAGTCCACCGCTTGCGCCAAGTGCAATCAAGCTCTTCATCGAAATCTCGCCTTCAACAACGTGACTATGAGTGTTGCCGTCGTGAGTATGCATGAGGCCCCCATGGCTATGGCTATGGCCGTGATCATGTGAATGGGAGTGCGATTGCCCGTGGCTGTGGCTATGAGAATGACCCGCGCCGTGGCTGTGAAGCGCCACCGCCGGCCCGTGTGTATGAGTTCGCCCGTTACCATGTGAGTGCGAATGGACCGGCGGCAGCTCCTCAGGCGCATGAACATGCGCCGCATGTGCCAGGGACCGTCCGCGGCGATACAGCAACAGCCCGCCGATCCACATAATCGTCAGCCCCGAAATCACTCCAAGCCACTTCGAAATCACATCCGGCATGATGTATTGCGAAAGAAACATGGTCAGCAGGCCCAGCACAAAAACGCTTACCGTATGAGTGAATGTCACCATGCCGCCCAGCAGGATTGCATGTTTCGGCGTGCCGCGCTCCCCCACCAGGTAAGCCGCCACCATGGTCTTGCCATGGCCTGGTTCCAAAGCGTGCAATGCTCCAAACCAGAAGGATACGGCGACGCAAATCAGCCCCAGGCCCCAACCGATCTCCCGGCCTTGCAAAGCCTTTGAAAGAAAATCGCCGCGCTTCACCTCGCCCATCGAGTTCGGCTCCGCAACGGTAGAGGCAACAGGAGATGCAGTCGGAGCAGCCGCGGGGACCGGTTGTGCTTGAGCCACAACAACGGGAGAATCCTCACGCGCATGCTCCACGGGCTTCGCAGCCTTAGACACCACAACTGGTGCTGCGCCCGGTGCGCCTTTCCATTGAACCGTGGCCGTTAGATCCTGAGGCGGTGAGACGGAAGGGTCCTGCGGATACGCCGCTAGAGCCTGGCTGCGTTCCGTCGTGCTGGCTGAACTCTTTTCCAGCAAAGCGCCCCCATGAGCCACCACCACCACTTCCTTCCAGCCCGCCGTGCGATCCGGATAAGTCTGGTCAGAGTAAGCAAGCGTCCCAGGCGCACCCGCCAGCTTCAAGTGGGAATTGATGCGCATAACCGGCAGCCCGCCCGCGCCATCCGCTACAACCAGTTCGCCTTTTTCATAAGTTGGAGTCACTCGCTTGCCATTCGCGCTAAACTGCAGTTGGCGAGCCCAAATTCTCGCCTCCGCGATGGCTTTCCGCTCCAGGTCTGCACGTGGACTGCTTGCCTGCAAGCCCCATCGCTGCATTAGTTCAAAGCTCGGCAATTCGGCCAGGTCCAGAACGAATAATACATTGGTGGCCGGCTGTCCCACTTCGATACGAACGTAGTGGTTTACGCTAAAATTGCCCATTGGGTGCGCCGCCAAAATGCAGGCACTGCAGACCAGGGAGAAGGCAACCCTTACGAAATTAGTCAATATATTGCTCACTATTAAGATACTTCCGAAATTGTACGATGATTGGAGTTTTCCCCTTGCCAGATAACCAGATTGCCGCCCTAATTGACCACACCATCCTGAAGCCCGATTCTGTGCGTGCCGATATTGAACGCGTCTGCCGGGAAGCGCTGGAATATGGCTTTGCCAGCGTTTGCGTTAATCCCTGCTGGGTGCCGGCCGTCGCGCGCGCACTTACTGGATCCGCTGTTGCTGTCTGTTCGGTACTTGCTTTCCCCTTCGGTGCCACATCCACTGCCGCCAAGGTTGCAGAATGCGAAATCGCCGCCGGCGAAGGCGCGCGCGAACTCGATATGGTGATCAATATCGGCGCATTGCGCTCCGGTGAATTCACGTTGGTCGGCGAAGATATCGGTGCAGTGGTTTCAGCGGCGCACGCGCGCGGTGCCACAGTGAAAGTGATTCTCGAAACCGCGCTGCTTACGGAAGAACAGATCATCCACGCCTGCCAGCTTTCTCAGCAGGTGAATGCGGATTTTGTTAAGACCTCGACCGGTTTCGCCTCCGGCGGTGCCACTGTTCCCGTCGTGGAATTGATGCGCCGCGCGGTCGGCCCTGCTATGGGCGTCAAAGCCTCGGGCGGCATCCGCTCCCTGGAAGATTTTCGCAAAATGGTCGCAGCCGGTGCTTCCCGAATCGGGGCAAGTGCGGGCGTTCAGATTGTCGATGCCAGCCGCGCCTAAATCCGGCGTGCCGTTCCGCGAACGGGCGGAACTGCTCGATTTTCTTCTCGAAGTTTCCACCGCCACCTCTCAGTCGCTCGATCTCGATGAGCTGCTTGAAAACGTTGCCTCGTATGTTCGTAAAGTGTGTCCTTATGAGCTCTTCGCCATCCTGCTCTATAGCGAAAAGAAGAAGGATCTGCGCATCCGTTTCGCCATTGGGCATCGCGAAGAAGTGGTTAAAAATTTTGCGGCTGGCCTGGGCGAGGGCATCACCGGAACCGCCGCCGCCACCCGTGAACCGGTGCTGGTTGCGGATGTGCGTCAAGATCCGCGGTACCTGAACTCGCTTGATGCCGTGCGCGCGGAACTTGCGGTCCCGATGATCACGCGCCAGAAACTGGTGGGCATCATTGATGTGCAGTCCACCCGCGTGGGTGCTTACAGCGAATATGACCGTGCCATGTTGCGCTTGATCGCCGCGCGCGTCGCGACCGCCATCGATAATGCGCGCCTGTATCGCCAAGCCGAACGGCAGAACCGCACGCTGAAAACGCTCGGCCGCATTTCACAGGAATTCACCGCCATTCTGGAACTGGAAGACCTTCTGAATAAAATCGCATCCACCATTCGCGGCTTGATCAATTACGATGCCTTCAGCATTCTGCTTCTTGACGAAACCCAGAAATTCCTGCGTCACAAAATGAGCCTGCGCTATGACGAGCGCGTCAATATCGATAACGTCCCCATGGGCAAAGGCATTACCGGTACCGCCGCGCAATCCCGCGAAGCGTTGCGCGTGAATGACGTCGCGACGGACCCGCGCTACATTGCCTCGCACCCGGATATCCGCTCCGAAGTAGCCATTCCGCTTATCATTCGCGACCGCATTCTAGGTGTGATGGATCTCGAAAGCAATCGCATTGGCTTCTTCACTGATGACCACATGCGGACGCTCAGCCTGCTTGCTCCCCAGATTGCCATCTCCGTGGAAAATGCCCAGCTTTACGCGGAACTGGCCGCGCGGGAACGCAGTTTGCAGGAAGATTTGCAGGTAGCCGGCGAACTGCAGGCCGTCTTGCTGCCAACGGAGGCGCCCGAAATCTCCGGCTTGGATGTCGCGATCGGCTTGCGGCCGGCGCGCGAAATTTCAGGCGACCTGTTCGATTTTTTCAAACATACTGATGCCAAGCACACCCGTCCACACATGGTCATCGCGTTCGGCGATTCTAGCGGCAAGGGCGTTGCCGCGGCACTCTATGGAGCAGTGCTGGATGGCTTGCTGCGCACGTTGGCCCCACGGCGGCGCAGGCCGTCTGACCTGATGAAAGCACTCAATGACGCGCTTGTGGCCCGCAAAGTGGAAGCGCGCTTTGTCACGCTGCTCATCATGCTTTGGCATCCCCATTCGGGCCAGCTTCACATTGCGAACGCCGGTGGTACGCCGCCCATGATTTGCCGCAAAGACAAGATGATTGAAGCGTCCGTAGCAGGGGTGCCGTTAGGCCTGTTTCCGGATCGCGAGTATGACGAAATCACTTTCCAGACCGAACCGGGAGATACCATCGTGCTCTACTCGGACGGCATCTCAGATCACATGAGCCCCCAAGGCGAAGAGTATGGCCGCAAGCGTTTGGGTAAGCTGATCGGCGGCACTTGTTACAAAACTCCGCAGGATATTGTTGATGCGGTATTTGCGGATCTGGACCGTTACAACACCGTGCGCTTTGATGATCAAACCGTAATGATTCTGAAAGTAAAAGGCAAGTAGTGTTCACTTATTTCGAAGACCGCCTGCATTGCGATCAGGTTCCGCTTGCCCAGATTGCGGAAGCCGCCGGTACCCCTTGTTATGTTTATTCCGCTCACGGCATTTTGGAAGCCTGGCAGAGTTATGACCGCGCGTTCGGCGCTCTGCCTCATGAAGTCTGTTATGCGGTGAAAGCAAATTCGAGTCTTGCCGTCCTCGCTTTGCTCGCAAAGGCCGGCTCCGGTTTCGATATCGTCTCAGCCGGAGAACTCTATCGCGTGCTGCAGGCGGGCGGCGATCCGGCGCGCGTCGTCTTTTCCGGTGTAGGCAAAACAGCCGCCGAGATGGAATTCGCCATCGCTCACGGCATTCACAGCTTCAACTGTGAATCGGAAGCGGAGCTGGAAGTACTTAATACTGTCGCGGGCCGTGCGGGCAGAAAAATAAACTTCGCCTTGCGCGTCAACCCGGACGTGAACGCTGCCACTCATCCTTATATTTCGACCGGTCTCCGCCAGCATAAATTCGGCATCGATCTGAGCGAAGCTCCGGAGGTCTATCGGCGGGCGAAGCAGTTCCCAAACCTTGCGGCAACGGGCGTGAGTTGCCACATCGGATCGCAGATTCTTGAGCTTGACCCGCTTCTGGAAGCAGCCGCAAAAGTGCTAACGCTCGCGGCATCGCTCCGCAGTGCCGGCCATCCTATTGATCATGTAGATCTAGGCGGCGGCTTGGGTATTGCCTATCAGCCTGGAGACCACCCGCCCGCCATTGCTCAACTGGTGGAACGGCTCGGCAATGTGATCGCCGAATCCGGTTTCAAGATCATGGTGGAGCCGGGGCGTTCGATCGTCGGTTCCGCCGGGGTGTTATTGACTCGCGTGATTTACCTGAAACAGAATGCGGGCAAGAACTTCGTAATCGTGGATGCCGCGATGAATGATCTCATCCGGCCCGCGCTTTATCAAGCTCATCATGAAATTTCACCCGTCTTGCGTCAGAACAACGCCCGCATTGTGGCTGATATCGTCGGTCCCGTGTGTGAAACCGGCGATTTCCTGGCACGCGGGCGTGAATTAGACGCAGTGACGCCCGGTGATTTGCTCGCTATTGAAGCCGCGGGGGCGTACGGCTTTTCGCAAGCATCGAATTACAACTCGCGCCCGCGCGCGGCAGAGGTGCTGGTAGAAGCCGATACATGGCGGGTGATTCGCGAACGGGAAAGCCATGCGGACCTGGTTCGCGGTGAGAAAGTCTGAACCTGATCCTTTATACTGCGTACAGGAGTAATATGTTGGTTCGCAGTCTCTCAATTCTGTGTTTCGGTGGAGTCCTTTCTGCCGCCTCCGCCCCTTCCTCCGTTACCTTCACCAAGGATGTCGCTCCGATCCTTCAGGAGAATTGCCAGACCTGCCACCGCTCCGGCGAAGCTGCCCCCATGTCGCTGATGACTTACAAGGAAGCGCGCCCTTGGGCTGCTTCCATTAGTGAAGCCGTCACGCTGAAGAAGATGCCGCCGTGGTTTGCGGACCCGAAATATGGCCATTTTGCCAATGATCGCTCGCTGAAACAAAAAGACGTCGAAACACTCGTCACGTGGGCAAAGTCGGGCGCGAAAGAAGGTAACCCTAAGGACTTGCCCGCACCAGCCCAATTTCTGCAAGGCTGGAACATCGGTAAGCCCGACCTGCAGATTGAGATGTCGCAGGATTTTAAAATCCCCGCGTCCGGCACGCTGGATTATCAATACATCCTTATTCCCGGTAACTTCAAGGAAGACACCTGGGTCTCGGAAGCGGAAGTCCGTCCAGGCAATCGCGCGCTGGTGCATCATGTGATCGCGTTCGTTCGGCCTCCGAACTCTAAGTGGATGAAAGAGGCACAACCCGGTATTCCTTATATCCCAAAGGACGGCGGCGATGGCGGTAACAACAGCGAGTTTCTGGTGGGCTACGCTCCAGGAATGATCCCGACCCGCCTGCAACCCGGCCGCGCCAAGCTCATCAAAGCCGGTTCCGACGTGGTCTTGCAGATGCACTACACCGCGAACGGAAAAGGAGGCATGGACCGGACCAAAATTGGGTTCGTTTTTGCGAAAGAGCCTGTGACGGAGCGTGTCCTGACTCTGGCAGCGACCACCCGCAAGTTTGAAATTCCGGCGGGCGATTCCAACTATCGGGTGGATTCCACCTTCGAATTCGGCGACGATGCCAAAGTGATCGCCTATCTGCCGCACATGCACTTACGTGGCAAGGATTTCGAATACCGTGCCGTCTACCCAACTGGTGAAAAAGAGACGCTTCTTAACGTGCCGAATTACAGCTTCAGCTGGCAGTTGAGCTACTTACCGGCAAAAGAATTAGTGGTCCCGAAAGGCACCAAGCTGGAGTGCACGGCACACTATGACAACTCCGCGAATAACCCGAACAATCCTGACGCGACTAAGTCAGTGAAGTACGGCGACCAGAGCTGGGAAGAGATGATGTTCGGCTTCTTCGACGTGGCAATAGACGCACACAAGAGCCCGTCCAGCTTGTTCCCGCAACGCAAGAAAGCCCCGGCTGCGGCTGTACTCGAGTAAGTGAAACGATTAATCCTACTCAGCGTAATTCCGCTATGGGCTCACGATCCCATCACGACTAAGCTCACTTACAACGCTGAAATCTCAAAAATCCTCGCGGTCCGCTGCCTGGGCTGTCACGCAACCGGCAGCGTACCGCTAACGACTTACGAACAGGTCCGCCCGTGGGCCAAAGCCATCCGCGATCAAGTACTCAGCCGCAAAATGCCGCCATGGGGAGCCCAACGCGGAGTAGGACAATTCCGCAACAACGCTAGCCTGGCTCAACCGGAGATCGATCGGATGGTCCAATGGGTGGAAGGCGGCGCACCGCAGGGCGAAGGCAAGCCCGTGGAAGCCGTGCTCCACTTGGTAGGCACCATCACGCTGGATCACGCCATCATAGTCAAAGCAATACTACCCAACGCCCCTCTCGAAGCCAAAGCCACCAAGCCCGATGGTACCGTAGAACACCTGATCTGGCTTCGCGAATATCACGGCCTGACTTACGAATTCACCGAACCGGTCAAGTTGCCGAAGGGCACGGTTTTAGAAGTAACAACAGAGTCGGCAGAGCTGTTTTTAACTTATTAAGTTCCGCCGCCTCATCTAGTTACTCAATATCCCGCCACCGTCTCCCGTCCCGCTTCATCAACTCATCCGCATCTCTCGGTCCCCAAGTCCCCGCTTTGTAATTGGGAAAGCTCCGCGCCGGCAGTGCCCGCCACACATCGATCACCTGCGATACTATACTCCATCCCGCTTCCACCATGTCCGCGCGCTGGAACAGTGTGGCATCGCCAATCATGCCGTCGTATAGCAGCCGTTCATATCCGGTACTGGGCTCACTGCCGAAGTAATCCACATACTTGAAATCCATATTCACGGGCCCTACACGCACGGTAGGCCCTGGCACCTTCGCTCCAAATCGAAGCGAAATGCCCTCATCAGGCTGGATGTGCATGACCAGAGAGTTATGGCTTAGCTTTTCCACTGGCGTATCCCGAAACAACACAAACGGAGCGCGCCGGAACTGTATCGCAATTTCGGTTACCCGCTTCGGCAGTCGCTTGCCCGTGCGGATATAAAACGGCACATCCGCCCAGCGCCAGTTATCGATCATCAGCTTCAGTGCAACAAAAGTTTCAGTATGCGAGTCCGCAGCTACGAAAGGTTCATGCCGGTAACCGGCAACTGCTTGGCCTTCAATCACCCCTTCGTCATACTGCCCCCGCACCGCACGCGTCAACACATCTTCAGGGCTCGACGATTGAATCGCATGCAATACCTTCGCTTGTTCGTCGCGGACAGCATCCGCACCGAAAGAAATCGGCGGCTCCATCGCAGTCAGCGAAACAAGCTGCAGTATGTGGTTCGGAACCATATCGCGCAGCGCGCCCGCGTGATCGTAATACCCGCCGCGCCGCTCTACGCCAAGCTCTTCCGCCACGGTGATCTGCACATGATCGATATATCGCCGGTTCCACACAGGCTCAAAAATGCCATTCGAAAACCGGAATACCAGGATGTTCTGTACCGTCTCTTTACCCAGGTAATGATCAATGCGGTAAATCTGCTTTTCGGTCAGCACCTGCGCGATATCGTGATTCAGAGCCTTTGCCGATTCCAGATCGCTCCCGAATGGCTTCTCAATCACCACGCGCCGCCACTGTCCAGGCGGCTCACATGTCAGCTCTTTCTCTCCCAATTTCTGCACAATCTCGGCAAAGAACTGCGGTGCCGTCGCCAGGTAATACAGGTAATTGCCTGGCGTATGGTGCCGCTCGTCCAACTGCGCCAGCAGAGCTCTCAATTCGTCGTATTTAGCTGCATCGCGGAAATCGCCTCGTAGATAGTAAACACGCTGCACCAGCCAATCGCAAAGCGCATGATCGATCGGCTCCGGTGCAAACTGCTCGATATCCTTGCGCACCTTCTCTGCAAAAGTGTCCTGCGCCAGATCGTCAACCGCAAACCCCATTACGGCGAAATCTTTCGGCAGATGACCGCTTTTCCCCAGGTTGTATAACGCCGGAATCAGCTTGCGCGACGTCAAATCTCCCGCCGCTCCGAAGATCACCAGTATGCAGCTATCGCCCGGCTTGATAACTTCCTGCTGTGTTTCGTCCATTACTGTCCCGCCGGCTTATCTGCTTTCAGTTCGATATGCCCGCCGAACTTATTGCGCATCGCCGAAAGCATCTTCTCGCTAAACGTATGGTCCTGGCGCGAACGGAATCTTGCATACAGCGAGGTGGTGAGCACGTCACAAGGCACTGCTTCCTCCAGCGCGGCTGTGATCGTCCAACGGCCCTCGCCAGAATCCTGCACAAAGCCTGTATAGTTCGAAAGCGTGGGATTTTCACCCAGCGCAATTGCGGCCAAATCCAGCAGCCAACTCGAAACTACGCTGCCCCGCCGCCATACTTCCGCAATCTCACCCAGGTCGAAATCGTAACGCAGATCCTCAGCCAGCTCTTTCGAATTCGCGTTCTTCAAAATATCGAACCCTTCGCCAAAACTTTGCATAATGCCGTACTCGATCCCGTTGTGGATCATCTTCACAAAGTGACCCGCGCCGATGTGGCCGCAATACAGGTAACCCTCTTCAGCGGTGCCCTTACTAGCAGGACGCCCCGCCGTGCGCTCCGTACTTCCCATTCCCGGCGCCAGCGTTTTGAAGATCGGGTTCAGCCGCTGAATCACCTCCGGCTCGCCACCCATCATCAGGCAGTAGCCGCGTTCCAGCCCCCATACGCCGCCGCTGGTTCCCGCATCGCAATAGTGAATGCCTTTCTCGGCAAGCATCTTGGACCGCCGCACATCGTCTTTGTAATAGGAGTTGCCTCCATCGATGATCGTATCGTCTGCTTCCAAAAACGTGGCGAGCTTCGTGACCATTCCCTCTGTGGGCGCACCAGCAGGCACCATCATCCAGATCGTCCTCGGCTTCGCCATCATCTGGACAAACTCGGCCAGATTCGTGGAAGCCTTCGCCCCCTCCTGAGCCAGCGCATCGACAGCCTTCTGATCCAGATCGATTCCGAAAATCTCATGGCCTCCCCGCATCAACCGCCGCGCCATATTCGCGCCCATCCGCCCGAGTCCCACCATTCCCATCTGCATCTGAGTTGTCCTTGGTCCTACCGATTTAAGCGCTTACGCCAGCGCTTCCCGAACTGCCGCTTCCAGCACGGTCAAACCTTCATGTACATCTTTGCCCAAATGCACTCGAAGCGCCCGCCGCTTGCGCTCCGCCAGCACTGCGAAGTCACCACGCGCTTGCGCCGCCTTTACTGTGCCAAACGAATATTTCTGACCGGGAACTGCCAGATCTTCAGCATCGTCGCTGGTCACTTGTAGAAACACGCCTGTGTTCGGACCACCCTTGTAAGCCTGTCCCGTAGAATGCAGAAACCGTGGCCCGAACCCGACGCAGGTCGCGACCTTCTTGTGGTCTCGCACCGCAGTCCGCATGCTCTGCAACTGTTTGTCATGAAGACCGTTCATCTCGATGTAAGCAAGCAAAGCGAAGTAGTCGCCTGTCTGCAGGCGTCCCAAATGAGCCTTGATGTATTCCGCAAGAGAATGTTTCTTGCCCAGTTGAGCGGCATTTTCAGAATCAGTAAACAGCTTGATCCCCGCAGCTTCGAACACCGCGGTTTCAGCCGGTAGCGACCCCGTCTTCTCGTACTCGCTGGTTAGCGTCTTGGTCGCAATCTTACTCGCTTCCACATCCGGCTGATTAAACGCATTGATGCCGATCAGCGACCCCGCCGTAGCCGTGGCCACTTCCCAACGGAAAAACTCCTGGCCCAATTCGTACTTGTCCGCCATGGCGATCTGCACCACGGGATGACCCGCCAGCGCCAGCGAATTCACCTGCCGGTCCTGTTCCGTATCCGGTTCCGGCGTGTAGCGCACATATACAAACACGCGGTCCTCTCCATAAACCGAATGGTTCCCCAGCGGTTCACGATCCACCGGAATCAGCCCGTGCCCCTCCTTACCGGTCGATTCCGCCATCAACTGTTCCAGCCAAGCGCCGAAATCGGCAACCGCCGGCGACGTCACAATCGTCACCTTATCCCGGCCCGCGTTCGCCAGCGTCCCCAGAATCGTCCCCAGTATCACGCCCGGGTTATGGTCCGTCGTCACGCAACTGGTGCAACTCTGGACCATCTCCTCTGTCTTATCCAGAAGCTTCGCCACGTCGATTCCCATTGCCGCCGCAGGCACCATGCCGAAATTCGAAAGCGCCGAATAGCGCCCACCGATCGACGGCAGCCCATGAAAAATTCCACCGAAGCTATCGGATTTCGCCACCTGCTCCATCTTTGAACCAGGGTCGGTAATCGCGAAAAAGTGTTTGCCAGCCTTGCCGGCACCCACCGTTTGCGCCACGCGCTCGAAGAAATACTGCTTGAAAATATTCGGCTCCAGCGTACTGCCGCTCTTGCTCGAAACAATAAATAACGTCTTTGCGATATCGAGTTTTTTCTCCAGCGCACGGATTTGAGCCGGGTCCGTTGAATCGAGCACATGCACTGCGGGAAAGCCCTTCGCACTCCCGAACGTCTTCGCCAGCACTTCCACACACAAGCTACTGCCGCCCATCCCCAGCAGCACCATGTGTGTAAATCCGCCTTCTCTCACTTGGTCCACTACCCCGTTCAGGTGTTCCAGAAGCCCCGTCTGGTCTTCCGTAACAGTAAGCCAGCCCAGCCACTTGCCTTCGTCCTGCCCCGTCCAAACTGCGGCGTCGCCTGCCCACATGCGCCGAACCATGCCTGTGGTCTGCCAAGTTTCAAGCGACGCCTTTACTTTTTTTTCGATCTCACCCGGAAGAGTGTAAGTCTGGTTCTCCGTTTTGGGTTTCACGCCCACTTTGCAGCGTGCATCGAGCGCGTTCAGCAGCTTGTCGAACGCATCGCTGAACAGCTTCAATCCATCCACCAGCAGCTTGTCTGTAACGGCATCCATATTGATGCCGGCCTTTTCCAGATTCGCCATGGTCGCTCGCGCGGCGTCCACATTCTCTTCAATGCTGTTGCGCAGCTTGCCATGATCGCGGAACGCGTCGAACGTCGAAGGCGGCATGGTGTTCACCGTCATCGGCCCGATCAGTTCTTCCACATACATCACGTCGCGATACTCAGGGTTCTTCGTGCCCGTTGACGCCCAAAGCAGCCGCTGAGGCATGGCCCCGCGCGCCTTCAATTTGTCCCAACGCGGGCCTGCAAAAAGCTCTTTGAATTTCTGATAAGCCAGCTTGGCATTGGCAATCGCCACTTTCCCCATCAGGCTCTTGGCCATCTGCTGTTCGGCGGTGTTGGCCATGTTGTCGATCTCTTTCTGCAACATGCCATCCACGGCGGCATCGATGCGGCTGATGAAGAAGCTCGCAACACTCGCAATCCCGCTCAGGTCGCCTTCTCGGCGTTCCAGGCCAGCGATATACGCAAGCGCAACCCGCTCGTAAGCCTCATTCGAAAACAGCAGCGTGACGTTCACATTCACGCCTTCAGAAATCAATTGTTCAATGGCGGGCACGCCCTCAGGCGTCCCCGGAACTTTGATCATCAAATTTGGTAGGCCGACGTCGTTCCACAACCGTCGCGCGTCGCTAAGCGAACCTTCCGTATCCCGCGCACGATAGGGCGAAACTTCCAAACTCACATAACCATCAAGCTTCTTCGTGGCCTCGTACACGCCCTTCAGCGCAGCGGCCGCTTGCTGGATATCCGGCACCGCAAGTGTTTCGAAAAGCGTCATCGGGTCTGACGTGCCTTTCTCTTCGGCTTCTTTCAGCGAGTCCGCATAATCCTGACTCCCCGTGATGGCCTTCTCGAAAATGGCCGGGTTCGAAGTCATGCCGCGCAACCCGTCATCATCCACATACTTTTTTAGTTCACCGCTCGAAAACATATTTCGGCGGATGTAATCCAGCCACACCGATTGCCCGTAGTTTGCCAGCTCTTTTAATGGATTCATTTCGTCGCCTCTTGTTTGTTGCAGTTCTCTTCCAGAATCTTTATTTTGCCGAGACGCCTCACATGGCGTTCCTCACCAGTAAACTGCGCGTTTAAAAATGCGTGTGTCAGCTCGCGAGCGGTCTGCGTGCCAATCACTCTGCTGCCAAGCACCAGTACATTCATGTTGTCATGCTCTACGCCCTGATGGGCGGAATACACATCGTGCGTCAACCCCGCGCGAATTCCCACAATCTTATTGGCTGCGACGGATGCTCCCACGCCGCTCCCACAAATCAGGATGCCGCGCTCAGCATTTCCCTCGCGGATTTCCGCAGCCACCTTTTCCGCATAATCCGGATAATCCACCGGAGGCTCGCTTTTGTCCACTCCCACATTCACTGTTTCGTAACCTAGTTCGCCCAAATAGCTTAATAAATCGTGCTTGAGATCCACCCCGGCATGGTCGCTACCCAGCACTACTTTCATAGGGTTAAGTGTACCGCCCGTGCGAGGTAATCTCGAAGTGATGAACAAGGTAAACCTGGCGGAACAGTTCGCAAACATCCACGTCCACTGGCAGCCGCGGATTTCGGGAGAACTCAACGGCCAGCACGTGAAACTGGTGAAGTTTCAAGGTGAGTTCCCCTGGCATCACCACGCGGACGAAGATGAATTGTTTCTGGTGATTCGCGGCGAATTCCGAATGGATTTGCGCGACCGCGCGATCCCACTCCACGAAGGCGAATTCCTCATTATTCCGAAAGGCACCGAGCACCGCCCTGTGGCCGAGCGTGAGGTGGAAGTGCTGCTATTCGAACCGGCAGGAACCAGGAACACGGGTAACCAGGAGAACGAGTTTACCTACCAACCCAAGCCTTTTAGCGGGTTATCATGAAGTGCTATGACAATCCACGTCTCGGAGTCCGAACTGGCCTTGGATGTTCACGCATTGCTGGCGAAGGTTCAACAGGGCGATGAAGTTGTCATCGAGCATGAAAACCGGACGATAGCAGTGTTGAAATCCCCTCAGCCCGAAGGCCGCCTGCTATCTGAGTGCCTGGCGATAGCCGAGGCACGCAAATCCTCTGCCGTACCCGATGACGAGTTTTGGAACGATGTAGAAAAGGGGATCGCGGAACGAAGTACGCCATGGAACCCGCCCCCCTGGGAGTGATTCTCGATTCGAGCATATTGATCGAGGCAGAGCGACAACGCCGCGATGCCGTTCGCTTACTTCAGCGCATTAGGTCCCAAGTGGGAATCTACCCTTTGGCGATTTGTGCAATTAGCGTGGCTGAACTCGCGCACGGAATTTACCGGGCCAACACGCCTGCCCGCAGGATAGCCCGCCGAGAATTCCTCGATGATCTCAAGGCCGCGATACCCACGTTTTCTATAACATCCGACACAGCAGAGTTAGTCGGAAGAATCGGCGCCGAGACAGCACTTCTGGGCATTATCATTCCTTCTGACGATCTTCTGATCGGCACTTGCGCGCTGGAGCAGAACTATGCAGTCCTCACCCACAACCTGCGGCACTTCCGAAAAATTCCCGGCCTCCAGGTCATCGCACTCGAGTCAGCCGGGTCGCGATAGAATTATCAAGTACCCACGCTGCCCCATGAAAGCATTTGCTCTTTGTCTCCTCGCAAGCACTTTCGCAACCGCTGCTGAAATTCCTGTCGCCCCTCTCGGCAGCTATAAACCTGTCGAGCGGAAATTTTGGGCCTTCCAGCCTCGTAAAGATGTTGCCGTTCCCCGACTCACCACTCCCGCCGGACAACGCTGGGTCAAAACTCCGATCGACGCCTTTATTCTTCGCAACCTGAACAATTCAGCTCTCCAGCCCGCCCCCGAAGCCGACCGCCTCACCCTCATCCGCCGCATCACTTACGATCTTCACGGTATCCCCCCCACGCCCGAAGAGATCGACGCTTTCATCAAAGATAAAGCCCCAGACGCCTGGGCCAAAGTAGTCGACCGCCTTCTCGCTTCCCCAAAATATGGTGAACAGTGGGGACGCCACTGGCTCGATGTCGTCCGTTTTGCCGAAACGGACGGCTACGAATACGATACCCATCGCCCCGATGCCTACCGCTACCGCGATTATGTGGTCCGCAGTTTCAACACCGACAAGCCCTACAACGCGTTCGTGAAAGAGCAACTCGCGGGCGATGAGATGGATCCCGCGAACGAAGAATACCTGATTGCCAGTGGCTTCAATCGCCTCGGTCCTCTGCGCAAGAATGTCGGCAATCAAAAGGTGGCCGGTTCCCGCAATGAGATCCTCACCGAAATGACCAACATCGTCGGTGCCGCGTATCTCGGCGTCACCGTCGGTTGCGCCCGCTGCCACGATCATAAGTTCGATCCCTTCCGCCAGTCTGACTATTACCGCTTAATGGGCTACTTCGCCCAAACCCAGCCCCACGATCTGGTGCAAGCTTCTGCTGAAGAGCAGGAAGCCTGGAAGCAAAAAGCAGCCCCGGTCCAGAAGGACATCGCCGATCTTCAGCTCAAAATGAAGAAGGCCCCCGAGTCGGAAAAGAACGGCCTCGCGATGCAACTGGACGAACTGGAAGACAAGCTTCCACCCCCGTTGCGCTCCGTCTACACCGTGACCGACGACGCGAAAAACGCAACGCCCATCGAGGTGCTCTTCCACGGCGATTACCTGCAGCCCACTGCGAAAGTAGGTGCGCGGCCATTAGGAATTCTTCTGCCAGAAGCGGTCCCGGAAAAGCCTGTCGATCTTCAGAACCCGCGCCTCGAACTCGCCAACTGGGTTGCCGATCCCGCCAACCCGCTCACCGCCCGCGTCATGGTGAACCGTGTGTGGGAGTATCACTTCGGCCGCGGCATTGTCTCTACCCCGAATGATTTCGGTCGCATGGGTGGCAAGCCTTCAGACCCCGAACTGCTCGATTATCTAGCCAATCAATTCGTCGCCGGTGGTTGGAAGCTCAAGCCGCTGCAACGCATGATTCTGCTTTCCAGCACATACCGCCAATCCAGCGATTCACCCATCGAAAAACTGGCGATGGAGAAGGATTCAGAAAACGCGCTGCTCTGGAAATTCACGCGCCGCCGTCTGGAAGCCGAAGAGATCCGCGATTCCATGCTCGCCATTTCCGGACGCCTCAACCCGAAAGCTGGGGGCCCCAGCGTCATGGTCCCCATCGACCAGGATCTCGTCAAAATGTTGAAGCGCCCGCAATACTGGGTCACCACGCGCGATAAAGCAGAATACGATCGCCGCAGCATCTACATGATTTACAAGCGCAATCTGCAACTCCCCTTTATGGGTGTTTTCGATGCGCCCGATTCGCTCCTCTCCTGCCCTCGCCGTGAGCAGGCCACACATGCTCCACAGGCTCTCGAAATGACCAACGGTGCTACCTCAAATCAGTTGGCTGAAGTCTTCGCCGAGCGTCTCCGCACCGAAGCCAAAACCACTCCCGCGCGCATCGACCGTGCTTGGCGCTTAGCAGTGGGCCGTCCGCCGACCGCGAAAGAAAAATCTCTTGCCCTCCAATTCGTATCCGCCGATCCCGATAACCCCACCGCACTCAAAGAACTCGCACTCGATATCTTCAACCTGAACGCGTTCCTCTACGTGAACTGACATGCCCGAACATATCCGCTACGCCAAAAATCGCCGCGATTTTCTGACTGATTGCTTCTGCGGCGTCGGCTCGCTCGCCTTCGCGTCCATGCTCGCGCAGGATTACGCACTCGCGACTCCCAATCTCAATCCGCTCTCTCCGAAGCCTCCGCACGATCCTTCCCACGCTCCCGCCAAATCCGTCATTTTCCTCTTCATGGCAGGTGGCCCTTCTCACCTCGAAACGTTCGATCCGAAACCGCTTATCAACACGCTCGACGGCCAGAAACGCCCCGCCGAATTCGGCGACGTTCAGTATCAAAACGTTAATCAAAATTCTCGTATCCTCGGCACCAAGCGAACGTTCAGGAAATACGGCAAGTCAGGCATCGAAGTCTCCGATCTCTTTCCGCACCAAGCCGAAATCGCTGACGACCTCTGCGTCATCCGCTCCATGCACGGCGATATGGTCGTCCACTCCGCCGCGCAGTACCAAATGATGACTGGCCGCATTATCCCCGGCTTCCCTGCCATGGGCAGTTGGGTCGTTTACGGTCTCGGCTCTGAGGCGCAATCTCTTCCGGCCTACGTCGTAATGCCTGATTCGCACGGCGCGCAGGAGGCTGGCGTCCCCATGTACACCAACGGCTTCCTCCCCAGCATTTATCAGCCGACCATGTTCCGCCCCGGCAACAAGCCCGTTCTTAATCTCGATCTCCCGAAAGGCGTTACCCTCAACCAGCGCAAGAAAACGCTCGACCTCCTCCACAAGCTAAACGAAACCAACCACGGCGAAGATCCCGAATTCGCCGCCCGCATGTCCGCCTACGACACTGCGTTCAAAATGCAGACCGAAGCCCCCGAAGTCTTCGACCTCAGCAAAGAGCCGCAGGAAACGCTCGACCTCTACGGCATCGGCACACCCGCTACCGATGACTACGGAAGGCGCTGCCTTTTAGCCCGCCGCATGGTGGAAAAAGGCGTTCGCTTCATTACTGTGGTCTCCGGAGGCGGTGGTCCCGAAGCTGAGTGGGATGCACACAATGACATTGAAGAGAATCACCTGCGCATGGCAAGCTGGACCGATAAACCAGTCGCCGCGCTGATCAAAGATTTAAAGCGCCGCGGCCTTCTCGATAGCACCATCGTGCTCTGGGGTGGCGAATTCGGCCGCTCCCCCGAATCCGAACGCAGCAAGGGCCGCGATCATCACAACACGGGCTTCAGCATGTGGGTGGCGGGCGGCGGCTTCAAGGGCGGCACCGTCCACGGCGCAACCGATGCCATCGGCCTTAAAGCAGTCGAGAACCCGGTCCACTTCCGCGACCTGCACACCACCATGCTCCATCAGCTAGGCCTGAACCAGGACGCCCTCAGCTACATGCACCTAGGCCGCAAAGAACGCCTCACCGAAGTAAGAGGCGACATTGTAAAACAGTTGATTGCCTGACAGCTGAAATGCCAGACGGGCAACTTAAACTCAGCATCGTAAATGTCTACGGCAAGCCCGTGGAAGAACCCGTCCAGATTATTCTCAAGAACCAGTCCCTGGCAAGCGCTCAGTCGGCGATCCACGTTAAACCAGCGAAAACAATCGTCATTAAGGATCTCCTCCAAGCTCCTAACGGCAACTACCGAATTGAAATCGACGCCCTCTCTTATCTCCCTGTAAGCCAGTTCCTCAATATTCCGTCCGACAAACCGGCCGTGCTGGCACTGGCTCTCCCCATTAATAAGAACAAAGTTGTTAGCGTCAACTTTCCCGAATACACGGCGCTCCGCGAGGAAGCGAAGCGCCTATTAATCGCAAGCACCATCAAAAAGCGCAGTGGTCCTGACCTTTATAACAGCTTCGACGATGTGCGCAAAGCAGGTTTTCTCAATCTTGTCACCAAAGCCCAACATACACTTCTGCCAAACGGCGAAACTGTTCTGTCGAATCTGGACCGCATCACACAGCAGCTAGGTGACCGCCTGTTCGCCAGCGGTTCCCCGACCCTGCATGCGGAGGTGCTGGCAAGCGTGATGGACGGCGGATTTCATCAAGTTTCAGAATCGCTCCACACCCCTCAAGACGGATTCGTCTTACTCGACAGTTTTAAGACTCCGGACCGGTACGGCAATCTACAACTCACATTCAGCAAGCACGATTCGGAATGGAGTGTAGACATGGATATTGATGATGCCCAGGGCTTTGAGCACATCTTTCAAGTGATTCACAACACGGTTACCAGCCAGCCAACGCATCCTTACAACATCCACGAAATTCTGGTTCGATATCAGGAACTCGATCCTGGATATACCTTTAACTTGGCTTCCCAATCCAAACTTACAACCGCGGCGGGAGCGGCGTAATGGCCGCTCTCTGGCTAATTCTTTATCTCCCGCACGCGTATGGTGCGGAACCACGCTTCATCACCATGGTTCTGCAGTGAAATCGGGCAGTCTTTCACTGGCTCATCCACCAGCAAGCGCACCATCGCTGGTGCGGGAGCCCAGCGCGTTTGAATGCCGCCCATGGCCGCTGGTGAATTCAGCGACGAATTCACAACTTTCACGCCGTTGAGCCAGTGTTCCACGTGCGTTCCTTTTACCACCAGGCGGCTCTGATTCCATTCGCCCACGGGCTTGCTTGCATCGCGTTCCGGCACCACCATATCGTAAAGCGCCCCAGCCGTGTGCTTCGGGTTGCTCAAAGCATCGGGATTCGTCTGGTTATCGGTCATCTGGTATTCGAAACCCACCACATAATCTTGACCCTTGGCCTGGCGTCCTTCCATAGGCTGATCCAAGCTCCGCGCCACCGTTTTTTCGAACCGCTCCCCTGGAACATGGTCCAGAACGAAAAAATGTTTTTGAATCCGGTACTTCACACCGCTGTTTCCTTTGGGCGAAATGCGCCACTCCCAAGCCAGCTCAAAATCCCGAAAAGTGCGTTTGGTAAACAGATCTTCCGTAATCTTCGGGTGCGCAGTGGTCTTCAGGCAGCCGTCCTCCAGCGTCCATGCCGTCCCCGCCGGACGCTTCTCTCGCGGATCGTCCCATCCCGCCATGGTTTTGCCGTCAAATAGCAGCGTCCATCCCTCCCGCTTCTCCGCTGCCGTCAGCTCATTCTCTGCCGCTATACACCTGCCCGCGCAAATCAGCGCTGCAATCACTACCCGTTTCAACATGCGCAAAGAATATCACTTGCGGGCGTGATTCGTGTGGTACACTTCTAACAGTACAGAACTCTGGCAAGTCGATTGAACAGTTTAAGGTCATCCGAAGCAGCTTCAACTCCCTCAAAAGTAGCTACGCTCTCTCCGCAGTGCCCCCACAACTCCATTCAACAGATTAGTCAGAAAGCAAATCATCATTAAAGGTAGATCCATGAAAGAAACAGGTACAGTAAAGTGGTTCAACGCAGCCAAAGGTTTTGGCTTCATTCAGCGCGAAAACGGGGAGGACGTATTTGTCCATTTCTCCGCCATCGCTGCTAGCGGATATCGCTCCCTCGACGAAGGCGCTCGCGTCTCGTTCATCGTCAAGAAAGGTCCTAAGGGCCTGCAAGCGGAAGAAGTCAGCATAGCCTAATCTTCATCAGACTTTAGCTTTCTTAAAAAAGGGTTCGTTTTGCACGCGCATGTCGTGCACACGAACCCTTTTTCACGTTCCAACCTAAGCCGCTTTCCGCAGCCGCTTCGTTCCGGTAATCCCTCGGATAAACTCTACCTCTTCCTGTTTGTACGGCTTACCGTTTCTGTGGAAGATCTCGTGGAACCAGACTGCCGGCTCCCGGTCCGTGTAAGGCCGCTTCCAGGAGTCCCACGGCAGATTGGTTTGCGTCTTTCCTGCCGCAAAGCCCCAGTTGAACGCCGCCACCTGATACTTCCGCGCAATCGGAAGAGTCCCTTGAAATGTGCTCCCGTTGCCCCGTGCCATATATTCGGTACAAAGAATGGGCAGCCCGAACCGCTGCAGCGACTTCACGCTCTTCTCAAACTCCTCCGGCTTATCGTAACTGTGGAAGCTGATGATATCGCTCTGTTGCAGTTGAATCCGCGCCGTCGCGCTCAGCGTTGAATCGCTCGACCAGTCGCCTTTCCAGACACCGCTTGTCAGGGGCTGTGAAGGTCCTGCCGCCCGCGCCCACTTAAACGCAAGCGGCAAAAGCTTATTCACCCGCGCTATCTTATTCGTCGGCTCACTCGGGTACCGCGACGGGTTGGAATTATCCGGCTCATTCCAAATATCCCAAGCCAAAATTCGGCTATCGTCTTGGAACCGCCCCACCACGCCTCGCACATATTTTTCGAGCCGCTTGTAATCGGCCGGATCGTCCAGCGATTTCCCCCCCGGGCTCTGCACCCACGCCGAATTGTGTACCCCCGGAGTTGGCGCACGTTGCTCTCCCAGTTTCGGATCCGGATCCCAACAGGAATCGAATAGCACGAACATCGGCCTGATCCGGTGCTTCTCCGCAATCTTCAGGAACTGATCCATTCGTTTCGTAAAGCCCGCCGCATCCTGCCACATCAGGTCGTGCAGGAACACCCGCATAGTCGTCATCCCCAGGCTCTGCGCCCAAGACAGTTCCCGGTCAATCCCGCCCGGGTCCCAGGTCTCCTTCTGCCACATCTCCAGCTCGTTAATTGCAGAAGCCGGAATATAGTTGCTCCCTACCAGCCACGGCTGCCGGTCGTACCAGGTGTTCGCCTGTTTCGGAGTCCACTGTGCACTCTGGCCATACAGGCTCACCGCCAGCAGGAATGAAACGCTACAATTCACAATTTGCATGGCAAATCCCGATTCTATCGCCACACACCCCTTCCCAGCCTCTGGCCTAAACTAAAACACTGGAGTTAAGCATGACCCTTGACGCGCTGGTCCTTCAAAAGACGGCAATCTTATACGACATTCCCGCCGAGACCGCCGCCGAAGAACGCGAAGGCCGCACCTGGACCATTCAACAGGAACTCGGCCATCTGGTCGATTCAGCCATAAACAATCACAATCGCATCGTGCGCGCCACACTCGATGGCCATTACACAGGCCCCGGTTACGATGCCGATGGCTGGGTCGCACTTTCGGATTACCCCGGAATTCACTGGTCCGTGCTTGTTGGTATCTGGCGCGATCTCAACCTGCAACTCTCGCACATCATCTCCCGCATCCCGCCCGATCGCCTCACGTCCCCTTGCACCATCGGCACCGATGCGCCGGTCACTCTCCAGTTCTTAATAGACGATTACAGCGCTCACATCAATCACCACATCCATCAGATCCTGACTCAGTGATAATAAGAATGGCCCCCCTGCGGAGCCGTCAATCTCACTCTTTAAGGAAATTACTTGTCGACCATCGTTCGTGTAACAGGCACTGAAATTCTCGATTCCCGTGGCAACCCCACCGTCGAAGCCGAAGTCTTCCTGAACGACGGCAATATGGGCCGTGCCGCCGTTCCCTCCGGAGCCTCCACCGGCGAACATGAAGCTGTGGAACTTCGCGATGGTGAAGCAACGCGTTATCTCGGGAAGGGTTGCCGCAAAGCCGTAGCTAACATCAATGGTGAGATCGCAAAGGCACTTGTCGGGCACGATGCCACACTGCAATCGAAGATCGATCACTTGATGATCAAGCTCGATGGCACCCCGAACAAAGCGCGATTGGGCGCAAACGCCATTCTTGCGGTCTCCATGGCCACCGCCCGCGCTGCTTCGGCTTCGCAACGTACGGCGTTGTATCGCTATCTTGGTGGAGCCGCCGCCTGCCTGCTTCCCGTCCCCATGATGAACATCATCAATGGCGGTGCCCACGCCGATAATTCCGTCGACTTGCAGGAATTCATGATCGTGCCCTTCGGCGCGGACCGCTTCTCCGAATCGCTGCGCATGGGCGTCGAAGTCTTCCACACACTCAAGAAAGTTCTTCACAAAAAAGGCTACTCAACGGCAGTCGGCGATGAAGGCGGTTTTGCGCCCAACCTGAAGAGCAATGAAGAGGCTCTCGAATGCGTGATGGAAGCCATTGTACAAGCCGGTTACACTGTCGGTTCGCAGATCGGCATTGCACTTGACCCCGCCTCATCTGAATTCTTCAAAGACGGCAAGTATGTCTTCAAGAAATCCGATAAGAGCGAACGCACCTCTGAACAGATGGTTGATTTCTGGGTGAACTGGAAGCGCCAGTATCCCGCCATTATGTCCATTGAAGACGGTATGGCGGAAGACGATTGGAAGGGCTGGAAGATGCTCACCGACGCGCTCGGAAGCACCACTCAGTTAGTAGGCGATGATCTCTTCGTCACTAATTCCGAACGCCTGGCGCGGGGTATTGAAGCAGGCGTTGGCAACTCCATTCTGGTTAAGGTCAACCAGATCGGCACGCTTACCGAAACGCTGGAAGCCATGACCATGGCCGCGAAGGCAGGCTACACGGCGGTCGTCTCGCACCGCTCCGGCGAAACCGAAGATCCCTTCATTGCGGATCTCGCGGTCGCTACCGGCGCAGGGCAGATCAAGACCGGCTCCGCCAGCCGCACCGACCGCATCGCGAAATACAATCAGCTTCTACGTATCGAAGAGAAGCTGGGCGACGCCGCAAAATTCCCCGGTGCCCGCGCCTTCCGGCAGGTGACTAAATAGTGACGCGTGAACGGCCGAAACCGCTGGTTCTCACCATCCTTGACGGATGGGGTTTTCGCGCCGCAACAGAAGGAAATGCCATCGCGCAAGCACGCAAGCCCACTTACGATGCATTGCTACGCGATTTCCCAAACACGCTCATCCATACCTCCGGCAAAGCAGTAGGCTTGCCTGATGGGCAGATGGGCAATAGCGAAGTAGGCCATCTGAACATTGGTGCGGGCCGTGTCGTTCACATGGATGTTACGCGGCTCGATGTAATGATCGAAGAGGGCTCTTTCTTTAACAACCCGGAACTGGTCACCGCGTTGCAGCACCCAAGAGTACACATCCTGGGTCTGGTCAGTTCAGGAGGCGTTCACTCCTCCACCGGTCACCTTTACGCGCTGCTCAGAATGGCAAAGCAGCAGAAAGTGGGCCAGGTCTTCATCCATGCCTTTACCGACGGTCGCGACACCGGCCCCAACACGGGCGCGGGGTTCATTGAAGAGCTGCAGCGCAAGATAGACGAGTACGGAATCGGCAAAATCGCATCGCTCTCGGGCCGCTATTACGCCATGGATCGCGACAAGCGCTGGGACCGCATTGACCGCGCCTACAAAGCAATGGTCACCGGCGAAGGTATAAAAGCGACCGACCCCGTACAAGCTCTCAAACAATCCTACGAGCACGGCATTACAGACGAGTTCCTCGAGCCGGTCACCATCGTCGATCAGAACAACGAGCCCATAGGTCCCATCCACGAAGACGATTCCATCATCTTCTTCAACTACCGCGCCGACCGTGCCAGAGAGATGACCGAAGTCCTCTCGAAACGCAATCAGAACTACGCAACTCTCACTCAATACGACAAGAGCTTCCCGGTTCCTTTCGTGCTGCCGAAAGAGCACCCCGACAACATTCTGGCGAACGTCTTCGCGCAGATGAACTGGGCAAACCTGCGCGTGGCCGAAACGGAAAAGTACGCACACGTTACCTATTTTTTTAACGGCGGAGTAGAGAAGCCCTACGCCGGTGAAGAGCGTCAAATGGTGGCCTCGCCAAAGGTAGCCACCTACGACCTGAAGCCGGAAATGAGCGCCGAAGGCATTCTCGATCTCACCAGAAAGCAGATTGAATCGGACAGCTTCGATGTCATCGTAATGAACTTCGCGAACGCCGACATGGTGGGCCACTCCGGCCAGATGGCTCCTACCGTCAAAGCCGTGGAAGCGGTGGATGCGTGCCTGTCCGGCCTCTACGCCGCGTTACGCCAAAAAAACTTCAGCTGGATCATTACAGCCGATCACGGCAATGCGGAAATGATGATTGACCCCTTAACCGGCGGCCCGCACACGTATCACACCACCAATCTAGTCCCGTTCTTACTGGTAGACGACAGCCACTACAAGCTCAACCAGACGGGCGCACTCCAAGACATCGCACCAACGATTCTAGGCGTCTTGGGAGTGGAGCAACCGAAACAAATGACCGGCCGCGACCTGCGATTGCTTTAACCTCTCAACTTGATAGCTCGCTATTCTTCCGCTGTCGTCGGATCGATCATGGTAACCACTTCGCTGACTCGGTCTGCCGGAAAGCCGCCCGTGGCGGCATGGTCTCGAATCATCTGCTCACTGGAAGCGATGTAAACACAATAGATCTTATCCCCGGTTACGTAACTCTGTAACCATTGAATCTCCGGTCCCATGTTGCGAAGCACGGAGCAGGATTTCTGCGAGATCGTTTGTAATTCCTTAGCAGACAAACTCCCGGCGTTTGGGATATTCCGCTCAATCAGATACTTCGGCATAGATATTAAGATCGTGTCACAGAAATGTGACGGCTGCAAAGCGTACGCGGCCCTATTGTTAATCATTGCTCTTGTACACTTGGGCGAATGCGTGTCGTGATCATCGGAGCGGGAATAGGCGGCCTCGCTGCGGCTGTCGCGCTACGTCGCTTAGGTTTCGAAACCGTAGTTATCGAGAGGGCTGTCGAGATCCGTGAGGTCGGCGCTGGACTTTCCCTCTGGTCGAATGCAATGAATGTCCTCCGCGAGCTCGGTCTTGAGGCGAAGGTGATGGCATCGGCCTCCCTCGTGGAGCGAGCCACAACACGGAATTCAGCAGGGCGTTTCATTGCCGTAACCGAGCTTGAGGAGATCAGCCGATTAGCTGGCGCGCCTTGTGTCTGTATTCATCGTGGAATCCTGCAGCGAATTCTCTTGGAAGAGCTACCGGCAAGCTCGATACAGACAGGTGCACGTTGCATCGGCTTCGACAATTCGACCTCTCTCATGGAAGATGGCAGGCGCGTCGAGGCCGATGTCCTGATAGGAGCGGACGGAGTTTCTTCCGTGATCCGAGCAGGCCTTCACGGGCCGTCCCAGCCACGGTATGCCGGCTACACCTGCTGGCGCGCAATCCTCCGCCATCCAGCAGTGCTGCCGGATTGCTCGACGCTTCTTACGGTAGGTGCCGGTACGCAATTTGGGCTATGGCCCTGCGGGGATGGGCAGTACTATTGGTTCCTGACCAAAAATGCCCCGCAGGGAACCATTCAAACGAAAGCGGACGCTGTCGCGGTGTGCCGCGATTGGGCAGCGCCGATTCCAGAGATCATTGAAGCTACTCCCGAAGCTTCGGTCTTTCAAAACGATATCGTCGACCGGCCGCCGATCCCCTGGTGGGGCCGAGGCCGCGTGACCTTGGTGGGCGATGCCGCGCATCCGACCACTCCGAATCTAGATCAGGGAGCCTGCCAAGCCCTTGAGGATGCCATCATTCTCGCCGATTGCCTAAGTACACATCAGACAACAGAAGCGGCGTTGCGCGAATATGAGCGCCGGCGAATTCCCAGGACTACCGCAATCGTCAAAGAGTCCTGGCGAATCGGCCAGCTACTCCAGCTAGAACAACCGGTGGCCGAGTCGGTAAGAAACTGGTTTATGGAAACCTCACTCTCCCGCCATATCGGAACGCAGATGTTTCGGAGGATTCTCACGTACAGAATTCCAAAACTTCCCTTAGTTTCAGCACCATCACACTAATAGAACAAATATTTCCGCCACTGCTCATCGCTCTTGCCAAGCAGCCGCATCAAGTGCCTGCTGGTGTGAAGACTGAACGGGCGCGGTGGCCTGCTCAGCTTCATCCCGGCTTCTTCCGGCGTCCTGCACCCCTTCCGGTTATTGCACTGATGGCAGCACGCCACCAGATTCTCCCAAGCCGTCTCACCCGCTCGCGACCTCGGAACAACGTGGTCCAGCGTCATCTCAGCGGAAGGCAGCGTCTTATGGCAGTACTGGCACGTATACCTGTCGCGCATCAGAATATTCTTACGGCTCAACGCGCGTGTCTGGTGCGGAATCCGCCGGTACTCCAGTAACCGGATCACAGACGGTACCTTCATGGCCCGCCGTGCCGAATGAACCAGAAAGGGGCTAATCTCTTCCGTCGATGCCAGGCCCTTCAGCACCAGCACCAGCGCCCGCCGTGCCGCGCATACATTGATCGGCTCATAGCTCGCATTCAGCACCAGAACAGGCTTCTGCAATCTTGTCGTCGCAACCATCTATTCGCTGCTCCCTATGTAAGTTTTAGCGGAAGGCGCTGCCAACCGGCGATCCACACGTGCCAAGGTCAGCAGCGTCACACTTTTCGCTCCTGCCCGCTTCAATACAAGTGCACACGCACGGGCGGTCGAGCCCGTGGTCATTACATCGTCCACCAACAATACCCGCATACCATCCACTCGCGATGCCGCGCGAAACGCCCGCTCCACGTTTAAGCGGCGCTCGGAATTCGATAGCGACGCCTGATGTTCCGACCCACGCTTCCGGCGCAGAATCCGCGCCAGCTTCCAGCCGCGGCGTCTCGCCACAAAAGCCGCCAACACTTCGGCCTGATTGAATCCGCGCTTCCACTGTTTACGCCAGTCCAGCGGCACCGGCACCACAACATCCACTTGCAGATCCAGCGGCAGTGCGCTGGGCAGATATTTCGCTAAAGTGACGCCGATCGGCTTCATGCCGCGATACTTAAACAAGTGAATCAGGTCGCGAAGCGCACCGTCATATTCGCCGTAACAATAGACCTTGTCGAATCCGCGAAGACCCTGCCGGCAAAGTCCACACCGTCCTTGGTCATCAAGCGGGAACTCGTTCAAAAACGGCGTCCCACAACTGATGCAGAAGTAATCGGCGGAGAAGGGCTTCGGTGCGTGCAAGCATTCCGCACAAACCGGAACGCGGGTCCAGCCAGCCAAAGAGCGATGACAGATTCGGCAGTCGTCAGGGAAAACTAAAGAAAAAAGGCCGTGGGGGAGCTTCGTCCAGAAAGCACGCAAAAACGAGAGAACAGCGGAGGGCCGCGTGGCCGTTATGCTACTCGAGAAAGCGCACCTCCTCGCGTAAACTTTCTATGCAGATGAACCACGGCGATTTCTTTCGTCCTCACGGTGCACTCCAAGGCTGCTAAACCATGAGTGTAAAGAGCGCGCAGAGGAAAAGTCAAACCCCTAGTTTGTTTCTACCGCCCGGTAACCGCCGCGATACCTGTTTTTCCTAGAACGTAAATCAGCCACAAGACAAACACAATCCCGAAACAGGAACTAAACGTTCGGCCGCTCACGCGCGCTAATCCGTAGGACAGAAAGCCAATTAATCCGAAACTCAGCAAATCAATCGATGAAGCAAAAGCGTAGACTGCTTTGTTCGTGGTCGTGGGGTCTAAAAAAGCACCCGCATTGGTGGCAATCAGATTTCGGATATTCAGGTCTTCTTTGTTCGGAGCCACACTGACAATCAAAGCGGACATCAACGTGGTGATCAACGCGTAAGGCCACCACGCATAACTTGTCGCGCCCAGCACCTGCGCAAAGCGCAGCTTCGAACCGGTGAGCGAGAGGCCAGCAGCAAAAAGCCCAGCAATCGCCACCAGCACAATCGGCGTGAAGATCAGTGGCGCTCCATAAGCCATGCCCTTCGCGAATGGACTATTCGCCGCCCTAGCCAAGCCCTCCGGCCCCATCTGTTCCATCGCGCGCGGGTTGCTTTCCATTTGCTTCCTGATGATGGTCTCCATGCCGATCCCTTGCACCACAAAATAGCTGGCTAGCAGGGCACAGACTATGATGGCGAGAAAGGCAGGCAACCACATGCCGTGCTCGCGAACACGATCGAATACTTTAGAGGGTGCGTAGAAGATTTCCAGTAGTCCAAGCATGGCTCGCAATACTGTATCGCAAATTACTTAACTTCGGGAGGTGCAGTGAGCGCCCAGCACCTGAGAACTTCCGCAACGCTCCACGCCTGAGCGATGCAGGCGCGCGCTGTGTGCGGTTCCTCTGTATCGAACACCTCACTGATCGATCCGTGCCAGGATCCAACTTCAGCCAAGCATTTAAATAGGGCCCCATCAGCCATCCCCAAACAGTGCCCTGATGGTATGCCGCATCGCGCGAGCGTAGGTCGCACCAGGATCGGCTATCACGGATTGCACTTCCGGAGTCGCCAAGCTGCGAAAATGGCTGAGAAACCTCCTGCGCCCCGCCATCGGCGAAGAGTTTCACTTCGGACGCGTTGTATTTTCCATCGAAGTTAATCGGCTCGCCCCAATCATGAAGCGGCGCAGTCCATCGGGCTCACCGTAATGCCATGTGGGCGCGAACAAATCCACACCGTCGTAAGCCCAGCCAACACGACCGGGAAAATCGGCCAGCGGCATAATCTCGATTACAGTGATGCCGGTTGCGGCAAGTTCTTCCAGTTGGTCTTCCGCCGCCTTCCAATTTCCTTCGTGCGTAAAGGTGCCCACGTGCATTTCATAAAACACCTGGCCTTCTATTTTTACGCCCTTCCATGCCACATCGCTTCAATCAAACGCGTTCGGATCCACAACGCGCGAAGGACTGCCGGGTCCATCGGGCTGAACCGCGACGCTGGGTCAGGAAAGCGTCCCCCATTGTCGTCCACCTCAAAGCGGTGAGCGGTGCTAGCGGCCGCTTGGCGAATCGTCGCAGAGAAATAGCCGTGCGCTTCGGGCTGCAACTCATGAGTTGCGGGAGCACCGGGCCCCTCTTCGAGCACCACTCGCACAGCCTTCGTTTGGGCCCCAAATGCGGAAACTCACTCCGCCGCCGGGGTGGATTTCGACTCCAATGGGGAGCTTGCGTTTTATCATTCAGACCTTAGAGTACGGTTGCGCGCCCGGTGCTTGCGCGGGTATCGCTAGGCACCTTGTTACACTCGGGTTCAAGGAGGACAATGGCCGAACTGGCAGCACCAGAAACGGAAGAAGAGATACGGACTGTTACCCTCAGCCCATATGCGGGGGCGCGTGTCACCGCCCTGATTGCGATTGCTGTTTTCATTGCATGCACGCTGATTTTCCTTTTGACCGGTAGCGGTCAGGAACTGATTCATCGCATGGTTGTGATTCGCACCTATTTTGACGATGGCACAGGTCTGGTACGCACGGCTGATGTGCAGTTGGACGGCATCAAGATAGGCGAAGTGAAAGCAGTCAGGCTCACAGATTCGCAGGACCGTTCCCGAACCGTTGAAGTGGATATGAAAGTCCAGAAAAATTTTCTCCGTTCCATCCCGGACGATTCGAAAACCGAAATTACCGCCGACAATCTGGTAGGCAATAAGTACATCAATATCAAGCGCGGCAGCAGCGCGCGCACTATCTTGGCGGGGGAGGAACTCAGCCGTGTCCCGCCTACGCCCAATTTCGACCCGGCTGACCTGATCGCTTCCGTTTCGGCGACACTGAAGCGGGCTACTGTTCTGCTGGATCAAATTGAGGATCCAAAAACACCGCTGGGCACTCTTGTAAAACGCGAAGACCTGTATACCCAGGTGCGCGACGATATCAAGGGGATTGAGGATGCCGTGGCCAATTACGGAGGCCCGAAAAGCCCAGTGGGAAAGGCCATTTACGGTCAGGACCTCTACAACCAGCTTCGCAAGCCCTTGCTGGATGCTGACAAATTGCTAGCCGATATCGAAAACGGCCAGGGCCAATACGGGCAGATGCTGAAAAATTCAACGCAATACGACAGTACTCTAGCCAGTATCCGGACATTCCGCAAATCCGTGCAGGAGATGAAGGCCGCACCGATGATAGCGAGCGATGAACAGTACAACAACAGCTTGGCGGCTCTGCGGAATATAAACGCCACCTACGCCGAGTTAACGCGGGGCAACGGGCAACTGGCACAGTTGCTGAATAGCTCACAGCTTTATGAGCAATACGCCGGGTCCAGCCGTGAGACGCGCGCCTTTGTTCATGATTTCCGCTTGAACCCGCAGAAATATCTTCGAATCAAAGTGTTTTGATCCGTCCAATGGCTGCGATGGTCCTTTGTAGCGCTTCCTCCGGCTGAAGCCTTTCCGCATTCACAACTTCAATCCGGCCTGTGCCCGTTGGCTTCCAACGTTCGAACATCCGCTGTGAGACATGACCTGAAAATACGGTGACCAGCGGTATGCCCAGCGCTGCGGCGGCATGTTGGCCCGCGGAATCGTACCCGACATAGAGTGTGCTTTCAGCAATGCGGGAAGCAAAGCCCGCGAAAGAGCCTTTCCAAATTTCGGCCTGCACTCCAGACGTTTGAACGGCCCTGTGAACACGCTCAGCTTCTTCACCGCCTGCGCCGGCATCGATAACCAGCGCGATCGTTTCTTCAGCGAGGGCTTCAAAAAGACCGGCTTCAAACGTAGGACCTAATCGCTTTGCTGCGTTTTCGCCTACACCCAGGCTCACTGTAATCTGCTGCTTTGGCGCGGCGAGTTTGGGAGTAAGAGTCAAATAGGGCAACGCTCCACGCACGCCGAGCACGGCTTCGCACCACAGCGCAGCAAGCTCAGGCAGAGCATCAGAACTCTGTCCACCGAAAGACCGGCTCTCAAAGAAAAAGTAATCTGCTTCATCGCAGACCGGCACCAAGCCGAGTTGCGTCAGGCGCGAATCCGGATCGAGTACGATGCTGCCGGGCACACTAAGCAGCGTTCGAAGCGCGGTGCTTGCCAGCAGACGGTCAGCCAGCAGTCCACTTCGCGGATAAGGCGCGGCGATGTGTTCAATCCGCGAATCGCCAGCCCAGAGTTCCGCTACCTTGCTGCTGCCCACTAACGCGATGGAAGCGTGCGGGAAACGCTGTTTGGCCGCGCTTAGCAGCACGCTGGTCACCGCGATATCGGCACCTAGGGTAACGCGCGAGAGCACAAAAACGCGCTCCGGATTGTGTTTGCAAACGCGGGGAATGCGAACACACGCGTAACGCTCCAGCAATGCCGCGGCATCGTACCCAGGTAACGCTTCTGCAATCACAGCAGAGAAAAGCTCAGCGTAAGCATTGCAAAGCCGCAGTTCGAAACGGTCCGCCAGGCCCTCTACCACAATCCGGAAGAGGGCTTCTGAACAGCCGTCTCGCGCCAGCGATTTTGCCAGTTCCACGTCCGCCAGAGCACCGGCTAGAGTGCCGTCCAGCAGAGCCTTGGCGCGCTTGCTACACGAAGTACTTGCGGACAATCGGCTCCAGCTTGGCGAGAGTCTCCGGCGGAACAATCGATTTATCGGTGATAAGCGCGTGCGCTAAAGCGCTTCCACACTTACACTCGCGCTCCGACGAAATGCGCGACACCGCTTCAGCCACTACCTGGCACGCGTTCGAGGCGTTTTGCCGCAGGTTCGCCAGAATATCCGTGACAGTTACGGAGGCGTGCTCTTCATGCCAGCAATCGTAATCGGTCACCATCGCCACTGTTACATAACAGATCTCGGCTTCGCGTGCGAGCTTCGCTTCCTGCAAATTGGTCATCCCAATTACGTCGAAACCCCACGAGCGGTACACGTTCGATTCGGCCTTCGTTGAAAATGCCGGACCTTCCATACACAAATAGGTGCCGCCGCGTTTTGCCGTGACACCGGCCGCGGCACACGCCTTCTGCACCGTTGCGGAAAGTTCCGGGCAAACCGGGTCCGCGAAACTGACATGCGCCACAAGACCTTCGCCGAAGAACGTGGAGATACGGCCACGCGTGCGATCGAAGAACTGATCTGGAATGACAAAATCGAGCGGCTTATGCTCTTCTTTTAGGGAGCCTACGGCGCTGAGAGAAACAATGCGCTCTACGCCCAGCATCTTCATGCCGTAAATGTTGGCGCGAAAATTCAGCTCCGAAGGAGAGAGCCGGTGGCCCCTTCCGTGCCGCGCCAAAAACGCCACCTGCTTGCCTGCGAGAGTGCCCAGAATGAAAGGATCGGAAGGGTCTCCGAACGGTGTTTCAAGTTTCACCTCCTGTTCCGCCGTGAAGCCGGGCATGGAATACAGACCGCTTCCGCCGATAATTCCGATCGATGCTTGCTGGTGCAAAAGTTCTCCTATTCCTGAATAAGTTCCCATAGTACGCCACCCGTGCTGGCTGGATGAATGAAGACATAGAGGTGACCGCCCGCGCCTTCGCGAGGCTCATTCAACAGACGTGCGCCAGCCAAGCGCAGGCGCTCTGCCGCGGCGTTCAGGTCCGCAACACGTAGCGCCACATGATGTAAACCTTCGCCGCGTTTCGCTATGAATTTCGCAATCGGGGACTCGGGGTCAGTGGCCTCCAGCAATTCTATTCGCGATTCGCCAACCGGCAGCATCGCCACATTCACTCGCTCAGAGGCGACGGTTTCACGCAAGCCAGCGTGCAGCCCGAGTAGCTCATAGAAGCGCTCAGCTTCAAGAAGCGACTTTACGGCAATGCCCAGATGATCGATACGGAAGTGTTCGCGCACCCCGCCAGTGCGGCGAGGAAAGCGAGCGACAAGAGCAAGCAGCTCCGAAATTCCCGTGCCGTTAGTCGCGATTGTTTTGACAATCGGAGGGTGCGAAGCGCCGGGTACCAGCGAGAGCATTGCTTGAACTTCGCGTTCCGTTTGGTCCGCACCGGGATGATCTGCTTTGTTGATGACAAACAAATCCGCCACTTCCATGATGCCCGCCTTAATCGCCTGAACATTGTCACCCATGCCTGGCACCAGCACAACAGCGGTGACATCGGCGACGCCCGCCACCGCGATCTCATCCTGCCCGACGCCCACGGTTTCAATCACGATGTAGTCGAAACCCGCCGCGCGGAACAGCTTCGCCATGGTTTCCGTCGTCTGCGCCAAGCCGCCCGAAGTGCCGCGCGTGGCCATGGAGCGAATGAAGATTCCGGGGTCGGCATAATGGCGGGCCATGCGGATGCGGTCGCCCAGAATGGCACCTCCGGTAGAACGGCTGCTCGGGTCCACAGCAAGGATGGCTGCCGTCTTCGAGGCGCGCCGCAAGTGCTCCGCGATGGTATCGACAAGCGTGCTCTTGCCTGCACCGGGTGGGCCGGTGATCCCCAGAATCAGGCCGGTGCCGTCGTGTTCGCGAATGAAGGCTGACGCTTGAGCATCGTGCCGCTCCACCGCTGTGGCGGCTTTCGCCAGAGCGCGCGCATCATGGGCCAACAATCTTTCAGATAACGGGAACACGCTAGTCTTTCAGCAACTGCCGCGCGATCACCAGACGCTGAATTTCGCTGGTACCTTCGCCAATGGTGCAGAGCTTCACGTCGCGGTAAAACTTTTCAACCGGGTAATCTTTGATGAATCCATAGCCGCCATGAATCTGTACGGCTTCATCGGCAATCCGAACGGCAGCTTCAGAAGAGAAGAGTTTCGCCATAGCCGATTCCTTGGTAACGCGCTTGCCATGATCAAGCATGGTGGCAGCGCGGTACGTCAGCAGCCGCGAAGCATCAATCGCAGTCGCCATATCCACCAGCTTATTTTGAATCGCCTGAAATTCGCTAATGGGGCGGCCAAATTGCTTGCGGATCTTGGCGTACTTCAGAGCGGCATCGTAAGCCCCTTGCGCCATGCCGATAGACAGAGCGGAAATGGAAATGCGGCCGCCGTCCAGAATTTTCAAGCTATCGATGAAGCCGTCGCCCTCATTACCCAGCAGTTTATTTTCGGGCAACCGGCAGTTGGTGAAGATTACTTCGCCTGTCGCACTGGCGCGGAGTCCCAGCTTATTTTCTTTTTTGCCGGTGCGGTAACCGGGCGTGTCTTTATCGAAGATAAATGCGGAAATGCCATGCTGTTGCGCGCCGCGTGCCGTGACCGCCATACCCACGCAGACGTCGGCATAGTGCGCGTTGGTGGTGAACGTTTTCGATCCGTTCACGATCCAGTCCGAGCCCTCGCGAACGGCCGTACTCCGCGTGCCGGCGGCATCGGAGCCAGCTTCCGGCTCCGTCAGTGACCAACAGCCAAGCCATTCACCGGACGCTAGTTTCGGGATATAGTGCTGCTTCTGCTCTTCGGTCCCGGCTTTGAAAATGTGGTTCGTGCACAGTGATGTGTGGGCCGCGAGAATAATGGCAACAGAGCCATCGACCCGCGCGAGCTCCTCGATAATGATGGAGTATTCGACATACCCCAGACCTGCTCCCCCAAGCTCTTCCGGGAAGATACTGCCCATGTAGCCCAGCTCGCCCAACTTCTTCACCACTGCGGCCGGGAACTGCTGTGCTTCGTCCCATTCCATCACGTGCGGCAGAATTTCACGCGCTGCGAAATCCCGCACCGCGCGGCGCAGTTGCACCTGTTCCGGAGTGTATTCGAACTCCACTTAGACGATCTCTTCTTTAGATGCGTCCCAAGTGACCGTGCGGCCCTGACGGTAACTCTCAACAGCCATGCGGCAAGCGATGGAAACGCGGAAGCCGGTTTCGAAGGAGCAGTTCGGCTGGCGGCCATTACGCACGCAATCGATAAAGTTCTGCATGTGCGCGCGCGGTGCGGTAGGCGTGGAACCCATTGTCTCGCGCCCATCCGGACGATTCATTTTTTGCGGCGTATAACGGATCTGTTGCGATTTCGAGATCGTCCCGTCCGTGCCGAGTACATCTTCCGTCACGCCGAGTTCACTGTTGCCGAACCCGGAATCCCAGGTGAACAGCAATTCTTCCGTATGCTGCATGGCAACGTTCATGGTATCCGGCACTTCGCGGCCGTCCTTCCAAAGATACAAACCGCCGGTCATGTTCACGGCTTTCGGAATTTTCAAGTCCATCGTCTTGTACCAGAAGGCAAGCTGGTGGCACATATTCTCATAGACATTACCCCCGGAATAATTCCAGAAGAAGCGCCAATTCTGATAGCGGTTAGCATCGAAGTCGTGCGCGGGAGCTTCACCCAGAAATGATTTCCAGATAATATTTTCCGGATTCATATCCGGATACACGGGGCGCGACCATTGCGGCTTACCGTGAGGAGTATTGCGGTACATGTGCGCGTGGATCGCCGTAATCTTGCCCAGGTTCCCCGACGCCAAATAGTTTCCGGCATCCAGCACCTGCCCCGACGAGCAGCCCTGGTGACCGATCTGGACGGCCCGGTGCTTGCCGCCTTCCTGCGCCTTCACATAAGCCATACGCATGCGCTTGGCGTGTTCCACGGTGAAGGCCATGGTCTTTTCTTGATACACATGCTTGCCCGCCTCTAATGAGGCAATGAAGTGTTCGGCATGCAAATGCTGAGGCGTGGCGATGATCACGGCATCGATGGAACGGTCCTCCAGCATGTCGCGATAATTCAAGTAAGTCTTGGCATTGGGGGCAGCGGATTTCGCATCTTCCAGGCGCTTGGTATAGATGTCGCTGAAGCCCACGAACTCAACATTCGGGCAGGCAATCGCGTCCCGAACATCCTGCATGCCGCGATCCCCCGCACCGATAATCGCAAGCCGCACGCGGTCATTCGCGCCTAAAACAGAACCGGTCGCGATGGTGCCAGCGAGCCCAGTCGCGACATTACTAATAAAATTGCGGCGGGATTGCATCTATTCAGAATTTTATCACCCGTGCTTGCGGGCTTGTTTGCCAGCTAAGCGGATTGTAATTTTCGGACGGCACCGAAACGCATCCGCAGCAAGCCAACCAGGAATCCCAATCCCATCCCTATTCCCACAATTAACACGCGGTTCGGGCTGGAGGGCGACTCGGGCAGGGAAGCGTTCTCAGTCGTCTCAAAAGGGCTCGAGGGAGAACCGGTGTTTTGGAACATTTGCATGATGGTCGCTTGTCCTAACCTTTGAGCCTCAAGCGCATCGTCCGAAGAGGCGTAAATGTACAACAAAGAAAGGCCGCCAGGACTTGAACCAGTTACGAATTTCACTTGTTTGCGAAAACGCCGGGTCAAATCCTGTGTGGTAATGCGCCCGTCATTATCGCCGCCGAACAATTTTCGTTGTGTGATCGTGGCGGCAATTAGTTCGTCAGACGGATTGTACGTGTGGAAGAGTTTCCCATCAGAAGACATCAGCACTGCAATTGACGTGTAACGGTTGGGAATCATAAGCGAGCCAACACCAAACAAAATGCCTCCCACCGAGCTATAGATCACCAAAGTCTTCAGCATGTCACGTGGCGCCCGAACGCCTCCGATAGCCACCAAACCGATCAGCAACGACGTACCCAAGCACATGAAGATAAGCCGAAGACGATTCGGACTTACCCGTTGCGGCGTGCTTGCCGCGCTGATTGTGTGAAAGGCGGGATCGCTTTCCAGCCGTGACATCAGACTCTGAATGGTCCGTTGCGCCGCGGTTCGGTCGGGATAGGTGAAAGCTAATGTCATCTGTGACGGAAAGTTCAGATGGCTCCGCAAATTCTTCGCGCGCATTTTTTCAATTACATCTTCCAAAGGTTCGCGAAGGCGTTCTTTGGCATAAAGATCGTTCTCTTCAATCACGGTCTTCAGTACGCCTCGTCTAAAAAGGTGCTGAAGCGCCACAGAACCTTTCTGTGCTGACGGGATGCCGATTACCGCGTTGGACTGGAATTGTTCTGGTATCACCAAAGGCGCAAGCAACCCTCCCAGCAGCCCGATTGCCGCGAAGACTGCCGCAAATTTCAGATAACCCCACTCAGTCATGTGCATGCGTATGGCTCCAGTAAACAGGTTGAATAAATCGCCGGTGCGCGGTTCAAGCTCTTCCAGTAGCGCGCTAAATTCCTGGCCGTAGCGAGCGCGCCACTTAGGCGGATACAACAACGCGACAAGCTGTTGAACGCGCCTCATGCGGGTTTCAGCCGGGAAACACCGGTCTTTACCATTTGCTGCAGCGACGCCAACTCGGCTTCCAGGTGCCGCTTCCCTGTAGCGGTCAAGCGGTAAGGCTGGCGACGGTCGGTGCTGGGAACCGGCTTAATCCAGCCCTGCTTTTCCAGGCGGGTGATAGCACCATACAATGTGCCGGGGCCCAAACGAACACCCGCGAACGTTGCGATATCTTCCACCATGGCGTAGCCGTGTTTTTCTTCGGCGGATAAGCTGAGCAGGATCAGTATGGCTGGGTCGGACATGATTAGTACGTGTTACGTAGTATCGCGTCACGTAGTAGAGATGTCAAGCCGCTGCTTCCTGATAACCTCGGAACAGTGTTCACACGCGTAATTTGGATTGTTCTGGACAGTGTCGGCATTGGTGCCATGCCCGATGCGGCATCCGTCTTTCATGACGATCCGGCAAGCGACACCTTGGGCAATATTGATCGCCTGCGGCCTTTGCATCTGCCCGTGTTAGCCTCCTTGGGCCTGGGGAATCTAAAGCAGCTTACAAGTGTGCAACCATCCGCGAAGCCGCTTGCTTCGTATGGGCGCTGCGCGCTGGCTTCACCTGGCAAGGACACCACCACGGGGCACTGGGAAATGGCTGGCATCCATCTCGCGAAGCCGTTTCCCCTTTTCCCGAACGGATTCCCTCGTGAAGTGATGGAACCGTTCGAAGAGCGTATTGCCCGCACTGCCATAGGCAACAAATCCGCGTCCGGAACAGAGATCCTTACGGAACTCGGCGAAGAGCATGTGCGCACCGGCAGCCCGATTGTTTACACCTCTGCCGATAGCGTATTTCAAATCGCCGCGCACGAAGAGGTGATTCCGGTTTGGGAGTTGTACAAAATCTGCGAGACGGCGCGTGACATTTTGCGCGGGCCCTTCGAAGTGGGGCGGGTGATTGCGCGCCCTTTTACGGGGCAACCCGGAGCATGGACGCGCACAGCCAACCGTCACGATTATGCAGTGCCTCCACCGAAAGGCATGCTGCTGGATCAACTAAGCGGCGCAAAAATTCCGGTGATCAGCGTAGGTAAAATTTTCGACGTCTTTCTGGGCCGCGGCATACACGATCAGGTAAAAACCAAAAGCAACGCGGACGGCATGGCGCAAACGGCTTTGCTGCTGCAAGAATTCGAACGCGGCTTGATCTTCGTCAACCTGGTGGATTTCGATCAGCAGTATGGGCACCGCAACGATGTGGAAGGCTATGCTGGTGCACTGGAAGAATTCGACAAATGGTTGGGCACATTTCTGCCCGCATTGCAGCCCTCAGATCTGCTGATACTCTGCGCCGATCACGGCTGCGACCCGACAACCGCCTCTACCGATCACAGCCGCGAGTATGTACCGCTGCTTGCGTACAACGCGGCGAAGCGCACAGGCCAGGATCTGGGCACGCGCGCGACGCTCTCCGACATCGGCCAGACCATCGCTGAAAATTTCGCAGTCAAGATTCAAAACGGAACAAGCTTCCTAGAACAACTTCTATGAGAACTAAAGTGATGGCGGGGAATTGGAAGATGTACAAAACCCCTGACGAAACACGCGCTTTTTTCGAGGCGTTCAAGCCTTTGGTGGCAGGCGCTTCGGGATGTGAAATTGTAATCTGCCCGCCCTTCCCTAACTTGCCGGCAGCAGTCGCGGAAGCGCGCGGCACTCAGATCGCAATCGGAGCGCAGAATCTCTATTGGGGCAAGGAAGGCGCGGTTACCGGAGAGGTCTCCGGCCACATGATCGACGCCCTTGGCTGCACCCACGTGATTGTGGCGCACAGCGAACGCCGCCAGTATTTCAACGAAACGGAAGAGGACGTGCTGCGCAAGACCATCGCCGCCATCGATGCCGGTCTGATTCCCATTGTGTGCGTGGGAGAGAAACTGGAAGAGCGTGAATCCGGCGCCACTGAGGCCGTGCTGGTGGATCAGTTTCTGGGCGGCATCGGCGGCTTGGCTCCCGATCAGTTTGAAAAGATTCTGATTGCGTACGAGCCTGTCTGGGCCATCGGTACCGGCGAAGTCGCGACACCGGAAATTGCATCGGAGGCGCACGCGATCTTACGCCGTGAAACGGTCATCCAATTCGGAGACATCGCGGCACGAAACCTGCGGATACTGTACGGCGGCAGCGTGAAGCCGGACAATTGCAAGCAGTTAATGAACGCGCCCGATATCGACGGCGCACTAGTAGGTGGCGCAAGCCTCGATCCGCAAAGCTTCGCGAAAATTGTGAATTATGCCAGCTAGCGCGATCGCGGCCGCAGCGTGACTGTTACCTGCCGGTCGCGATTCACCAGCACTTCCTGTTCGAAACCTTCGGCTAACTCGTAGCCCTTCACGGCGGGGCTTAACGAGTAAACATCGGACCCCAGACCCGTAAATTCGAAATGCCCGTCAACGGGCAGCAGTGCCATCTGCGAATCAGTCGCCCGCCCCGCCCCAAGCCCCAACCGCATCCCGGTGGGAATGGGCTTGCCATCCGTAAGTACAACCTTGCCGGAAAGCTTATGCGCGGGCGCAAGCTCAATGTCGCCGATATTAACGGTTTCGCCATTGTCTTTGGTTTCGAGGTCCACCGCGCTGCCCGCGATACCGCGGCCTGCCACCGATTCCATCTTGGGATAGGCAGCCCAGATTCTTCCGGCGGGAACGTTCGTGATGGCAAACGTGCCATCCTCCTGAGTGCCGATCTGCGTTTCGGGGAAGTTGGTGCCAGCGCGCCTGCTATGGGTCATCAGCCCCACCTGTGCATTCGCCACGGGTTTTCCTTTGTACACAAGGCGGCCTCGCACGGTGGCCCCTTCGGCGACCGTCATAGTCGTTCTCTCGCCGCCGGTGGGTTGGGTGAAAAGTTTAGAGGCCATGCCGCGCGCACTTACAGAAATTATCAACTTGGCGGCAGGCTTATCGTTCGCTATTTCGAACTCGCCTTTCTCATTTGACACAGCAATCGTATCGGCCCATGCTGGACCACCAAACTGCTGCCCTCCTGACGCAAAGATAGCTCCCTGCTGTTCAACAACAGCATTGCGAAGCGCGTTGCCTTGCAGATCCACTACACGTCCGCGAATCACACGGGACATATCTTCCACGGGAACGCGCGGCTTCAATGCGACTGGATCAATCGCGCCTTTATCAGGGTCTACTGTGTTGACCGTTGCCGTGGAGTTGCCCTCATGTAGCACAAGCAGCGTGAACAGCAGGTCGGGGCTCAAGCCTTTCAAAGTGAACCCGCCATCCGGGCCAGTCACAGTGTGCTTACCGCAATCCACATAACAGGTGGGGCAGTAAGTGCTGTAACCGGTTTTGACGCCAGCCTTGTAAATGAGCACGGCCGCGTTTTCAACTGGAGCGCCCGCCGCATCCACAACCTTGCCACTAATGCTCACACGTTCCGCCGCAACTATAAGCTGAAATGAAGCCGCCAGAAGAAAGACACCGGTCAAAATCCGCATAACGCGGATGGTATCACCTACATTTCAGCCAGAGCGGACACCAGCGCACCTTTGGCAGTTGCGTTCAGGGGGTCGCGCGACATGCGGATCTCTGAAATGGCAATGGGTAGCGGCGTTTTCGCAAGCAGCGTTTCAAAACGTTCGCGGAAGCCTTTGGGGCTGGCGCTTCCACCTGCAATCACGATAGGAATGGCGCGGTCCAACCGGGGAACATTGCGCGCTTCCGACAGAATGCCGGTCAAACCGGCAATAACAGCCTGGATCATGTCTTCGTAATAAACAGTAAGCGCCTGGTTCACCTTATCGGCAAAGTAGCCGTTAAAGTGGAATTTCTCTTCCTTCATGGCGCGGATTCTGGTGGCACCTTCACCCGCCACGCTAGCCGCACTACGGTCGATGAAATCGCCGCCCTTGGGAACACTGAAGCTGAACACCGGCATGGAGAGATAGGAAAGCGAGACATTGCACATGCCGCCCCCGCAACTGATGCCGATACCGGTGAAGTTGGTATCTTCCAGATCCGCCAGCACCACAGCCAGGCCTTCATTCACGCAGGCGACTTCAAAGCCCATGTTGCCCAGCACCTGTCGCAATGTCTTTTCGTGATAGGTCAGGTCGTTCGGCGAACCGATGGGCGCGCCGGGCAGGCTGAAGCACAAGCGGGTACCGGCGCGTTCGGTTTCCGGAATCAGCCGCTCCACAATCTGTTGCATCACACCGATAGCCTCGGGCTCATCGGGATTCAAAACTCCGTTCGTCATGGGGCGGCGCGTTTCCATGTGAAACATATTTGCGAAGCGCTCGCTCTCATTGCCGTAAACCACCATGCGTGCGCCATCCACGCGGTGCGGCACGTTCTCTTTTTCGAGAGCGGCCTGAGTCAGTTTTTGAATACGGAAGGGGAAGAAAGGCGTTCAACTCCGCTGCGTATGTAAAGGTCTCGCCGCTTTGACGGGCAGTAACAATGCGGCTGGTGCCAAGATCGAGTCCAATTGCTTTATTCATGTCTTTGTCTCCTGAGGGTTGTATAGCGTTGTTGTAAACGGGATGAAAATTCGTGAGGTACAAGGCCTAATCGCGAAGCTTGGGTGGCAATCTGTTGGTCAGCCGCAGCCAGACCGGGCCAGGGACGGTTGCCGATTGCTTGCAGAAAAATGTCGTCGTGTGTAAATCCGAAAACTGTGACCGCCGCAACAGGCAGGTAGTAGTTGTCAGTAAGCCCAAGTTCGCGAAAGGGGAAGGCGCTGCCCCAATCGGTGTGGTACCCAATGCGCATGTTGTCAGGGTTTACCGAAACTTGTGCGTGTGTCACGCAGTTCGTCTCCGGAATCGCATAACGGGACCGCAGCATGTCTGTGAGGAGACGCCCGCTATGCACTTGGGCGCTGGTGGGCTGGAACGGTTCGGTGCTTTCCGCTTCAAAAGAAATTCCCAGAAAGCTTTCATTCAGATCCACCCAAACTTGGTTGCCGGAAGCCCATATGGAATGTCCCGCGTGCAGGGCGGTTTGCTGCTCCGGCACAATGGCTGACACTTGGCCGAAGCGGTCGATCAAAAAGTTGTAAAGCCTGCCAGTCCGCGCGTGGTCTAGAACGCTTTCGCGCGTCTTCAGCAGTGCTCCGTTGCGCGCTTGTTCCAGCGGCAGAATCAGGCTTTCGGTGGTATGGAAGACAATGCCAGCAGGGGTGGCGAGCGTCTCAGAACGTTGCAGAGTATCGGCGTCATACACCCGATACCGCCGCGGAATCGATTCTGTTTCGTGATCCCGCTGCACGGTTAATCCGTTGCTATAGAGAGTATGGCTGCTTGTCTGCTCCACCACCCACGTGGCTTGTGGCGCAAGGTTGCTTACTTGCGGGAGAGGCGCTGGAACAACAATCACCGGTGCGGAAATTTTTGAGCGGCCTAATTGGTTCGCACTGAGCAACACCAGCGCAGCCAGGACAACCCGCAAGCGCTGCGTCCGGCTTCTTCTGCGCGACCCTTCTTTCCGCAGGTACCGCAGCTTGGCAACGCAATCCATTTGGGCGAACGCACGTTGTTCGAAAGTTGCAAAAATGGGCAATTCGAGAACTGGGGTGCCCCTTTGGAGCTATTCCTCTCAAAGGTCGCGGTATATTTCCGCTAGTAAGTAGCCAATTCGGGCTCCAAAGTAAGCGGCAGGCTCACCCGTATCTTCGGTCCAGACAATCTCCTGAAGCGGTACCGCAGGGTCCGTCTTGCCAGCTTCTAGCAGGTGGAAACGCTGCAAGGTAGCGGACCTTAGTGCCGCCAGATTCTGCACATGCCTCTCTGCCAGGCGCGAAACACGGTTAAATCCCAACGCTTGGTGGCTCAACAGAATTGTATTGCGAAGAATACGCCGGTTGCGTTGCAACGAGCGAAAACGCAGAAACGTTTCATAGTCAGTCTCGCGGGCCGAGGTTTGCAGCCGTTCGGCCTGCCGGAGCAGCTCACGACGGGTCTCCCGCCAATCGTCACCCGCCAATTCCGGTGACTTCAAAATTTCGAAGCCCTGCTCCACCTGCTCCCGGCAATTCTGCCAGAAGTCGGCAAGTTCTTCTTCCATGCGGCTGGCAACGCGCGGTGCCGGAACAATCAGAGAAGCCGCGATGGCGATGGCACCGCCAAGCACGGTGTCTTCTAACCGTACCAGCATTAAGCTGGCGGACCACTGGCCCAGCACCGTAAACAAAAAGGCAACATATACGGTGATGAAAAAAGTCATCCACGGATATGAGCTTTTGCGAAAGTAAGCTGCCAGAAAAATAGAGAGCAACAGCAGAGCGCGTTCGAGCCCCATCTTGCCGTTCGAAATAAAATGCAAGGCCCATCCTGCTATGCAGCCCGCACCCGTCATCCCCACTCTGTGCCATGTCTTGCGAAGACTGGAACCCCACGTGTCATTGATGACCACTACCGCAATCAGAATGGTCCAGTAAGGCCGCTGCGCCGTAATCAAAGCGGAGATGACGATAGCAAGTGAGGCCGCGACGGCGGCGCGAATTGCAGTCAGCGTGGTTTCGCTGAGCGTGTCCAAGAAGGCAATCTTCATGCGTCCAGCAGCGCCCGGCATTGCTTTAGCTCTTTCGCGGTCTCCGCCAGATAAACACGCGAGAGCTTTTCCGCCGCTGTCTGCGCCGAGCTCTTCTGGTCCGCGGAGTGGTGCTCGGCGTCAAAGACAATGATTAGAACTTGCAGGGCTTCATACTGTCTAGCCAGCAAAGCGCGACAAACGTCCGGTACCAGATCACCAAGGGATTCTATTTCTTCTTCTTCAAAAGCCACGGCTTTGTGAAGCGCGCGCAAATCGCTCTGTTCCTTCCCGGGGTTAAGCCGCGCATGGCGCAACCGGAACAGGAAGAGGTCTGCCGCGTGGCGAAAAGCCCTTAGCGATTCGTCGGGCAACAAATAAAAGTAAATAATATACGCCGAAACAAACCCGCCGAACACAGCCACCATCATAGGAAGCGCGCTTCCCGCTCCCCCCGGCTGCACAGTTGCCAGCAGCGTAAGGACGAAGGCGAACATGGGGAACATGGCTTTGCCGGGAATGAATTTGCGCACATAAAACGCAGCAAACGCGGCAGCCACCAGTAACAGTTCTTTCGCCAGGTGCCATCCGGAAAGCTCGCTGCCTATTCCTACCGCAATCGTTGATGCCACTCCCATGGCCGCCATGCTGATCTGCCGCGTCGTTCTCGTAGTGCCAGCCGTAGATTGCATCAGGAAGCCGGCGCTCATTCCCGCGTAAAGTGCCGCTTGTGAGTGCAGAAATCGGAACGCTTCGAGCGCGATTACGACAGCCACCACAGTTTTTGCGGCATGCTTCAGTTGCTGCAACCCTGGGTCAGGAGCTAAAACGAAGTAGCAAAAGCGGTCAACCAATCCAACCCGAAAGCGCTGTCCGGTGCTCAATATTTCGCTTGAGTTTAACAGACGCGGTTTACAGAATGTGGTCCTATGGAAGGCGAATATGTTGCTGAAAGGAAAGACTGCAATTGTCACGGGCGCGGCCACTGGAATCGGCGAAGGCGTAGCCCGTTTGTTCGCGGAACACGGAGCGGATGTGATCCTGATTGATCGGGATAGCGCGCGCAACGAAGCAGTAGCTCAATCCCTCAATGCGCGCGCTTACACCTGCGACGTCAGCAGCGCGGATGCGGTACAGAACGTGGCCAGCCAAGCGGGCCCCGTGGATATTCTCATCAACAACGCAGGCATCTATCCGCGCAAGGCGCTGCTCGAAACCACGGAGCAGGAGTGGGATGAAATGCAAGCCGTAAACCTGAAAAGTGTCTTCCTTATGACTAAGGCCGTGCTCCCCGCCATGCTGCAGCGCGGGTCCGGCAAGATTGTGAACATGTCGTCCGTCACATTTCATCTGGGCATGGCGAATCTGGCGCACTATGTGGCCTCCAAAGGGGGAATCATCGGCTTGACCCGATGCACTGCGCGCGAAGCCGGACCCCGCAACGTCCATGTAAACTGCATCACGCCTGGCGCAATTCTGGTGGAAGCTGAGAAAGCGGTACAGACGGAAGAGGCGCTCCAGGAAATACTGAATCAGCAATGCCTCAAGCGAAGGCTGCTGCCGCTCGATATCGCCCGCACTTGCCTCTTTCTTGCTTCCGAACTAAGCGACGGCCTGACCGGCCAGACACTCAATGTGGATGGCGGTTGGGTGATGCATTAACGTGCATCATCTTCGAGCAATTGCAACCGATTACGATGACACCATCGCTGAATTTGGGTTCGTTTCCGACAGGAACCTGCACGCGATGGAGTGGTTTCGGGCCTCCGGCCGCTTGCTGATTCTAAATACCGGGCGCGGTCTGGAAGATTTGTTGCCGGTATTCCCGGAGGTGGAACGCTTCGACATGTTGGTGCTGGAAAACGGGGCAATTTTATATGACCCGCTCACGAAAACCGAAAAATTATTAGGGCAGCCACCGCCAGAATCGTTCATTGCCGACCTGCAGCGCAGAGGAGTTTCTCCGTTGCCTGCGCGACGCGTCATCCTCGATACGTGGGCAATTCACCAGCACAAAATAGCTGAAGCAATCCGCGAATCCGGCCTGAAGCTGCACATGGTGTTCAATCAGGATACGGTCATGGTGCTGCCCGCGGGGATTGATAAGGGTTCAGGCCTGAAAGCTGCTCTCAAGTCGGCTGGCATTGCGCTCGGAGACGTGGCTGGCATAGGCGATGGAGCCAATGACCACGAGCTGTTGGATGCCTGTGGCATCAAAATCGCAGTGCCGAACGCGATTCTCGAAATTCTCGCCAAAGCCCACCACGTGATGACCTTTGAAGAATTGGTGGACGCAGTTCTTATACAATAAGGCCGAATGAAAACCATTGCTCTTCTGCTTTTCAGCGCCTCCGCCGCATTCCCTGAAGCCTCTACCCTCGCTGGCCGTTGGGACCTTACCATCACCGCCGCTGGTCTGATCTACCCCTCTTGGATGGAGGTGTCAGAAAAGGGAGAAGTGCGTGTGGTAAGCCGCGTCGCCAGCGTGCACCCCGTCCAGGACACGAAGATTCAGGGAAGCTATCTCACCTTTACCAGTGCAGAGCATTTTGGCAAGACTATCAAGATGACCTGGGACATGACTGAAAAAGGAGGCAAGCTCACCGGTACGCAAACCCGCGAAGACGGAACAGTCGGTAAGCTCCTCGGCGAACGCGCGCCCAAGCTGGATCGCAAGGCCCCTGCCGCATGGACCACGCCGGTGGCTCTTTTCAATGGCAAAGATCTGACGGGTTGGGTCCCGCTGGTTACGGAGCAAGGCAAGCCGCCCGAGAACCACTACAAAGCCATCAACGGCGAACTGGTGAATGAGGCTCCCGGCGCGAACATCCGCACCACGCGCAAATTTCAAGATTTCAAATTGCATCTGGAATACAACTGCCCCAAGGAAGGAAACAGCGGAGTATACCTTCGCGGGCGTTACGAGTTTCAAGTAGAGTACGAGCCCACCGGCCACAATCCGTCAACTAACGGAATGGGCAGCATATACGGATTCCTCGCGCCCACAAAGGAAGTGAAAGCGCGCCCAGGCGAGTGGGAAACGCTGGATGTTACGCTGGTCGGCCGTCATGTCACGGTAGTGCGCGACGGCATCACCACAATGGACAATCTTGAGATCCCCGGCATTACGGGGGGCGCGCTCGATTCGCATGAAGGCGAACCGAATTCTCTCTACATTCAAGGCGATCACACCGGCGGTATGAAGTACCGCAACATTACGATCTCGGTGCCGAAATAGCGGATCAAATGCGGACCTGCGTTCTTGCCGCGCTGCTTTCTTTGTGTGCTCAAGCTGTCGCTGCCTTGCCGCCAAACGCGTCGATTCACAGCCTCGTCTCTAACCGTAGCGGCACTCTCTATGCAGGCGGCGCAATTGGACTAACCGGATTCATCGCCCAACTTCCGGATGGTTTCGTCTACAACACGCTAAATCCGATAGATAAGCTTGGTATCTCCGCGGATGGCAGCATCTTTGCGGCAGGTACTCGACCCCCTGCCACGAACAACCCATCCCACGCCTTTGTCTTAAAACTCGATCCCACAGGTCAGCTTGACTATCTTCGGGTACTGGAAGGAGCCTCATCCTTCGCGGACGGAATCGCGGTGAATGCAACAGGTGAAGTTCTCGTAAGCGGTCATCTCAACATTCCCGGTAACATAGCTGACTTTTCCGCCACCCCGAACAGCGTGGCACCTAAATCGAAGGGCTTTGTGCCCGGGTTTCTTATCAAACTCGATTCAAAGGGCCAGGGGATACAACTCGCAGTACTTGGCTTCGGCGGCGGTCCAGTTGCTTTTGATGCGAACGGAAATATCTACGCCACCGCCGAAATCGAACCGCTTGCCGATATATCGCCCACACCGGCCGCGCTCCAGCCAAGTCACGTTCTGCAGGGCTGTGGCGGCACGGTTCAAGTGGGGCGAGCCTGTTTCTATCAATATGTCGTGAAGATCGCACCCGACGGAACCAAGCTGCTGTATTCCACTTTTCTTACGGGCGAATATGGCTCTCAGCCCTCTGCTATCTCAGTAGACTCGGAAGGCAACGCAATCATCGCGGGTACCACCTCGTCGCGCAACTTCCCCGTTACGCCAGGCGCCTTCCAGCAGATGAACTCCGGAACGGCAACTCCGGCACCCCCGCTTCTTCGTCCTCCTAATGCCGGTGTGCTCTCGAAGCTCAATTCTTCCGGCACAGCCCTAATCTGGTCCACTTACTTCGGCGGCACCGGCCTCGAAACCATCGCGGATGCAAAGGTAGATCACGATGGCAATGTATCATTCACCGGCTTGACCGCTTCCGCGGACTTGCCCGGCTCTTCCCCGTCTCCAAACGCTTGTATGCCTTCGTATGATCGCCAGCAACCGTATGCTGCGAAACTCAGCGCCGATGGCCGAACACTTACCGGTAGCGCCTATCTGTTTACTAGCGATCGAACGCCGCCCCGGATAGCTGTCAACTTCGATGGATCGGCTTCGGTCGAAGTGGGCAACATCGTCACATCCCTTACTCTCGAAAGTCCTGTGCCGCCCGCCTGCTTCGCCGATTCAGCCGACTTTGTCACGATAGACCGCATTTCTCCCGGTCAACTGGTTACGCTTTTTACCGCGAACGGCACAACCACTCCCGCAATCTCCATCAACGGCATAGCAGCGTCAATCCTTTACGCAGGCCAGGGGCAAACCAATTTCCAGGTTCCGTCGCAGATTGCCGGACAAGTCAACGTCACCTTCACCGCTCAGGTTTCCGGTGCACAGGTCACGCGCACGCTGGCGCTCTTGCCAGCATCGCCGTCCGCTTTTCTCAATTTTTCAACTTGCGAAATCCTCGCCCTTGCCCGCAATCAGGATCGTTCTTTCAACTCCTGCTTTAACCCGGCGCAATACGGATCCATTGTTACCTTTTACATAAACGGTGTCGGTCCGGGTACGCCGGCCATTACCCTTGCGGATACCGTCACTGGCACAATCATTTCAGCCGGTCAGGACCCCGATTCGCCTCAAGGCATTTGGCGTGTCCAAATACATATTACTCCGGCGCTCAAGAACGTTCCAGATATTTTCCAGTTCGTTGTGCCTTATGAATTACTGGTTGACGGCACTCCCCTTCGCGATGGCAACCTGAGGATTTACTCCCGCGGCGCTTTGCACCTTTAGCCATACCCGGCGCAAAAATCGAGAATGCTATTTTAGACCTATCATGAAGCCTTTAATCGTTCTTGCTGCGTTGTTTGCCCACGCGTTCGTACCTGCCGCGTTCGCCCAAGACTCCGTTGATTGGCTGAGCGATTATCGTGAAGCGCTGACGGTGGCGAAGGCGGCAAATAAACCGATCCTTCTCGAATTTCGCTGCGAAGCTTGAATGGAGGGACGAGTATTCGACGCACAGGTTGTGCTGTCGCCAAAAGATTCTCCGCTCGGTAAAGTGCTGAATAATTACGTCTGTGTCCGCGTGGTCCGTATGGATGATGTGGATGTCGGCCTGTTCGACCGCGATTGGAACAACGCCATCTATTTCTTCGTGTTAAATGCCGATGAGCAGATTTATATGCGCTACGGCGGGCGCGAATCGCAGTCGCCAGATACTTACAACTCGCTCGATAGCATGCGCATCGCTCTCGAACAGGGGTTAGTCCTGCACCGGGATTATCTGCAGGGACGTCTGCCAAAGCAGGAACGCCCAAAACCGCTCTTCCCGCGTGAAATGCCGCTTTTGGTGGAGCGTACGTTCGCCACCCGGCAATGCGTAGAGTGCCACCTGATTGGTGATTTTCAAAATATCCAGCGTGAGCGCGATGGCGTGCTCGACAAACTTTCCCAACTCTACCGCTCACCCGACATTAAGGCCATCGGAATCTCGCTCGACGTACCCAAGAATCTCGTCGTGAAGGCAGCATCCAGCGCCGTCGCGGCAGCCGGGATGAAGGCGGGCGACCGCATCTCGGCTTGGAATGGTGTGCCCGTCTGGACGTTTGGCGATGTGCAGTATCACTATGACAAGGTAAACCGCACTGCAAAAACCGTCAAAATTACGGTCGATCGGAATGGCCAGCCGGTCACCCTGACCGTTAACTTGCCGCCGCGATGGTGGTGGACCGACCTGCGCTTCCGGCAGTCCAGCGTTGACCCGCGTCTCGATTTCGAAGACCGAGCGCTGACGGCTGATCAAAAGCAGAAGCTTGGCCTGAAGCCTGATGGCTTCGCCAGCGAAGTCAAGTACGTAGCCGATCTTGCAAAGATCCGCAAGACGCATGACCTTCGTATGGGTGACGTGATTGTCGCCGTGAACGGCGTCGATCACGATGAACTTGCGAGTACCGCAGAACTCTACCTCAAGCTCCACACCAAGGCCAGTGAGTCGGCTACCCTGGAGGTTCTTCGCGACGGCAAACGGCTTACAATGCCTATCAAGACTCACGTATTGAGCTTTCGAAAATGAAAACCACGGTCTTGCTTTTGATTGCGTTCGCGGCACGCGCCGCAGACTGGTCGCAGCCAGCCGAGGTACGGCACGAAGACGCCGTAGTCGTTTCATACACGGCGCGCGTGGACGGTCCTTATCTGGTGGTCCGTGCAAAAATTGCGCCGGGCTGGCACACCTTCGCCCTGGATAACGTCCAGCGGGTGCAAGACAAGTTGGCGGGAAAGCCCGCTCTCAGCATGGACCGTTCAACCGAAATTGCCGTAACAGGAGTTCAGATAGAGGGCCCGTGGCGCCAAGCGCCGCCCCAAAACTTTTCCCGTCCAGACTTAAGAATGTTCAGCTTTGGTTACGATCACGAGGGGCTTTTTGCCGCGAAGATTCGACCTACCCGCGCCTCTTCAGCAAGCATACGTATCCGCGGTCAAGCATGCACGGATGCTATTTGTAAAAACATTGACGTCGCCTTCGCCGTCCCGGTGCCTGCTAAACCAGTGAATACCGTTGCGACAAAGCTGGACGGACTTGTACCAGCCCTTCCATAACTGCGGCCAGCATCCTGTTGCACCTGATTTTTTAACGCCTGCATTCCATTGTCGTAGCTGGAGAAAACCGCGAACCCATCCGCACGAGCTACGGCGCCGCGCTGCCCAACGTACTTCAGGTTGCCCGGGTGGTTGTTTCGGTAACTCCGCGTGCCGGGGTAATTAGCCCTCATGCTTCTGGATCGCGGCCGCCAGTGTGTCGAGAACGCTCGTTAGCGGGCCTCACCAGCTGATCTTAGAGTAAAACCTTAAGCTTTCGCGACAATTTGTCTGGAATTAATCAGGTACTATAAGTTGTGATGGCGAAATTCACGAGTTCATTCCAACGCGGATTCGGCAGCGCTCTTTCGCTGGGCGCGGAAATGCCGAACTTATCTCGCCCCACCAGCAGCTTTGCAAAATGGCGAAACCGCGGCGGTCTGTCTTCTGATCGGACGAGAATAGAATCGGACCTGAATCGCGCATGCGTACGGTTCAGTGGCGAGTTGCGGCTGAAAGATGTCTATCAAGAAAATAAAACAGAAAGCCGGTTTCCCGCCCGCCAAAAATCATCCTAGCGAAGCAACCCAAGGGCTGAGTATTCGGTCTGAAAGTTTCCAGGGTCCTCTACCGCATCCTCGCACGCTGGCTGAATATGAACAAGTGTATCCGGGCGCTGCCGCGAGAATTTTATCTCTGACGGAGTCCGAGGCTGAGCACCGTCGCTCGCTGGAACGCGATTCGTTTCAGGCCGAAGCAAATGCCAACAAAGAAGCGCTTCACTTATACTTTGCGGACTCTAAACGCGGCCAGTTGTGTGCCGTTGCAATTTCCGTCAGTTTGGCCTTAATTGGTGCTTATGTAAGCCTGCATGGAGCGCCTTGGCCTGGGGGGTTATTGGGAACCGCAGGGGTCGGCGGAGTGGTTACTACCTTGATTCGGGGTCGCTGGGCAACTTCACCGCCCACAGTTACAGACAACGCACGTTCAGCGGAACCCAGGCCAGTTACAGACGACCGAACCCCTAACCTTCCCGGCTAAAAACAAGAAAATTAAACTCGTGGGTTTTCAAACAGCGCGTTTTGGCATCTTTGAGATGCCGCACGCCATCAATGCCGACCTCGCTTCGCTGTCTTATGGACGTGGAATACATCTGGAGCCATCGCCAACTTAACCGTGTACATTTTGATCATCCGTAGTCGCTCAGTTTAAGGTCGGAGGCGGTAAGGGTGTTGTTCCTAGAGTTTTTCGTTGGATCTCCGCGCCCTTTTTTAATTCGTCAAGCAGTGCTTCAACCGTACGATTCCCCCGTGAAGCGTAACTTTCCACAAACCGTAAATGCTCCAAACTCCAGACAATCCGGCACATATTAGAAAAATTGCCTGCCACACGTCCTTTGTCACTCCAAAAGAATCGCGGAAACTGCTGGTGCAAAGTGTAAGCATCAGCGGAGCGAACAATGAGACTGGTGCAATCCAAGCGTTTCCCTCTTCAAGCTTGGACTTCCATTCACTCAGATGCCGAGCTGCTTTATCTTCGGTAATCATGATGCACTCCTGCGTTATGTTGACGTGTACAGCGGCGATATTAATGTTTTCCGTAACCGCTTGCACAAAGACAGTTGATACCTGTTCTGGGCCATGCTCGCCCTCTTTCATCCTATTTCTGCTCCGCTCCAGGCAGCAAACCGAGAACCACCAGGGCATGGCTCGTGACTGCTCCACATCGCAAGCAGGCGACTGCTACGCATGGGACAGCGGTACCTATAGCCCAGTTAGTAGCGCTGGCGCTAGTTGGTTCCATGACATAGTCTGAGATCAATGTAAAATTGCTATTTCCGCATCGAGAACAAGCCCTGTTAGCACCTTTCTCAGTGAGGGCCTTCAACGCCTTCTGCTTTTCTTCTTCCGTCACTAGTTGTGCAAGCGTATCACGCCAGCCTTATGGCATGTCCTTCCGAAATTGCGTCCGCTACTCCGGCTAACTCTCGGCCATTTTTTGGAATTCCTACAGGGGTGGTGCGGTGCTGCTACATCCTCCATGGTTTTCCACAGGCCTAAAACCGCCCAGCATTCGATTCTACTTACCCAAAACCAATCATTGAAAAGTGCTGTTTCCCCAACCCGTAAATTTCGGTTGAGCGGAATCGCAGCGCCGGGTGGTGCGTTTCACTGCGGAGGCGTCCCCCCGCTGAATCAGAAGAATGGCCGGCTTGGCTACAGCATCCGATACTGTTCGTCGGTCACATGTTCCATCCATCCAGTCAACAGCCCTGCCGTCGAGCCTCTCCTGGATTGCAGTGTGCGTCATAGCTGTAGTCGGAGTTGCGCCGTGCCAGTGCCTCTCTCCCGGCGGAAACCAGATCACATCGCCCGGACGGATTTCCTCGATCGGTCCTCCTTCGTGCTGAGCCCAACCACAACCAGCCGTCACGATAAGCGATTGACCAAGCGGGTGAGTATGCCACGCGGTCCGGGCGCCCGGCTCAAAAGTAACGCTATTGGCCTGAACCAGCGCGGGGTCCGGTGCTTGCAACAGCGCATCGATCCTCACTGTGCCGGTGAACCACTCCGAAGGTCCCTTAGTGGAAGGCCGCGAACCTACTCTCTTGATATCCATGTAATTTCCATGTTTGGCTCGGCGATCAATAGCCGGCGGCTTTATCCACTACACCAACCAGTGGCTGCCCCATTGAATACCGTCGGATGTTCTCTGCGAAATGCGCGATCAACCGCTTCTGTCTGTCCGGGCTCCAGCCGGAAGTATGCGGCGTCATCACCACATTCGGCAGGTCGAAAATGGGATGATTCGCAGGCACCGGTTCAACCGGAAAAACATCCAAACCCGCGCCCGCAATCCAGCCTTCCTTTAGCGCTTTGACAAGCGCCATATCGTCGTACAGCGGCCCGCGCGACATGGCCAAAAAGTACGAATGCTTCTTCATGCTGCGAAAAATCGCCTCATTCATCATGCCGCGTGTCTCCTTCACCAGGGGTGCGGCCAACACCAGCACATCCACACGCTTCGCCATCTCCGGAAAGTAAGTAGGGTCGTGTAGTTCGTCGACAAAATCGGGTTTCGGTATCGGCTTCGCGTCCGTCGCGATAACGTGCATGTCGAACCCATTGTGTGCCCGGCGCGCAATGGCGGTTCCAATGCCACCCATACCCACAATCCCCATCGTTTTGCCCACAAGTTCAATTTGATCGTCCGATTTCGGAGTGCCCACCGGCTTCCACTGGTGCTTGTAAAACTGAGGCATGTAGTTGATGCTGATTCCGCGCGTTAGGCACAACAATAGCCCCATCGCGGTTTCAGAAATGCCGGGCGCAAAAATCCGCTGCATGTTGGTGGTAACCACTGGGCTCTTGCGCAAGGCGTCGTCCATCCATTCCATTCCCGCGGCTCCGGTCTGGATCCATTTCAACTTCGGCATGGCATCCAGCAGAGCCCCATTCGGCTCACCGTACAAAACGTCAGCTTCCCGACGTTGCGCTTCTGTGACGAACTCAACGCGGACGCCTGGTGCTGCCGCCGTAAGAACCTTCATCTCGTCAGGATCAAAATCGTGCTGAGTGAAAACGCGAATGGTGCGGGATTGGCTAAACAGCGAAAATGCGGCAAGGAAGAGCAGAAATGGTAAACGCGCAAAAAGAATCGGCATGGCCATTGATTTTAACAAGGGCCATGCCGATTCTTCCGAACGTATTGATCCGATTGCTTACCGGTGTCGCCAGTAGCCACGGTAATTTCGGCCACCGTAGAAGCGCGGTGCTATCCAGATGGCACCTGCATACGGAGAGCGTCCATAGTAGCCGTCGGAGCCGTAGCTGTTGCCATAGTAGTTATTGCTATAGCCGCTGTTGCCGTAGGAATCGTTGTCGTAATAGCTGTCTCCGTAATAGCCAGGAGCGTAGTTATAGACCGGGGGCGCCACGTACCTGACAATTGGAGGTCGCGCGTAATAGCGTGGGCCGCCATAATAATACGGACGTCCACCACCTATACCGAAAAAGAAATGGCTGCCAGCTAGTACCGGGCTTGCAGCTAAAAGAAAGAGGCCGAGAAGTTTGAGTTTCATGATGATGTCCTCGCGATGATCAAAGCAACTTCCGTGCCATTCTTCTTTGCCTCTAAGCCGTTTGTTTCTAGTGGTTTATGAACATCTCTTAATGGCTGCGCTCCACCAGCGCAGGTGCTTTTCCACCACTTGGCGGTACCCTAAATGTAGAGTGGCTTCGAAACCCGAAATTATGAGCCCAGCCGGGTACTGGCCACAACTGCGCGCCGCAGTGGAAGCGGGTGCGGATTCCGTTTATTTCGGATTAAAGCGGTTTTCCGCCCGCGCCAAAGTTGGCTTCGATTTGTCAGAACTGCCAGAGGTGATGAGCACTCTTCACCGCAGAGGCGTCCGCGGCTATCTCACGTTCAACACACTGATTTTTGAAAACGAGCTTCGCGATGCCGCAGAAGCCATCGCCGCGGTAGCTGAAGCCGGTGTGGACGCTCTAATCATTCAGGATCTAGGCACGGTCGCCATGGCACACCAGATCGCGCCAACTCTCGAAATTCACGCCAGCACGCAAATGAGCATAACGGATGCCGCCGGAGTTCGTTTCGCACAAAGTTTCGGCGTGAACCGCGTCACCCTGGCCCGCGAACTTTCGCTCAAGGATTTGCGCCGCATTAAATCAGAGACCGATTGTGACCTGGAAATCTTTGTCCATGGCGCGCTCTGCGTAGCCTATTCCGGGCAGTGCTTTTCTTCGGAAGCCTGGGGTGGCAGAAGCGCTAACCGCGGCCAATGCGCGCAAGCCTGCCGATTGCCGTATGAACTGCTTGTCGATGGTGCCATCGCTCCCTTGGGCGACGCGCGCTATCTTCTCTCTCCGGAAGATCTCTTCGCGCTTGAACAGGTGCCGGAACTGGCGGAGATTGGCATCGCGGCGCTCAAGATTGAAGGGCGCTATAAAGATGCCGATTACGTCGCACTCACCACCCGTGCTTATCGCCTGGCCGTGGATGCGGCGCAAACCGGCGCTTCTCTTCCAAATCCCGCTGCGGAGAAATTGCAACTGGAACAGGCGTACTCGCGCGGCTTGGGTGCCCATTTCCTCAGCGGCGTGAATCACCAGAAAGTTGTGAACGGGCGCGCGCCGCGCCATCGCGGCGTTCTGCTGGGCAAAGTAATCCGGCTAGAGCCCGGCGCCATCCTGATGGAGCCCGAACCCGCTCACCAGATTGCTCCCGTTAAGCCCGGCGATGGCATTGTCTTCGATGCAGCTGATTGGCGCAGCCCTCAGGAACAGGAAGAAGGCGGCCGCGTGTTTGAAGTCTTCGAACGGGAAGCCGGCCGCGTTGAACTACGTTTTGCAAACAATGCACTCAACCAGAAGCGCATCCGCGCGGGAGATTGGGTGTGGCGCAGCAGCGATATCGCCACTGAAAAAGCAGCACGCATCTATACTCAGGCCAACACTCCCTTGCGGCAGCAGCCTGTAGAGGTTCTTGTCGTGGCCCGCGAAGGTGAACTGCTCCAAACGGAGTGGCGCGCCGGCACACAAGTAGTTCATGCGTTATCGGAAAAGCCGCTCGGCATTGCACAAAATAAGGCTCTTACCGAGGACTCGCTTCGCGAGCAGTTTGGCCGGCTGGGCGGCACCCCTTACCGGCTCGCTTCCCTGAGTGCGACGCTAACCGGCGCTCCCTTTGCGCCCATGTCCCTGCTCAACCAGGTGCGCCGCGATGCGGTAGCAAAGCTCGAAGCCGCGCAGGGAACCGTCAGGCCCCACGCCGTTGAACTGCCTTCATTTAATTCGGCTCCTGCCCCCCAAGTCGCCGTCGAACCGCGCATTCACCTGCTGCTCCGCACGGAGGCACAACTCGATGCCGCCCTCTCGATTGCTTCTGCCAGCATCACTCTCGATTTCCTCGATCTCTACGGGTTGCGCAAATCGATTGAGCGCACGCGCGAGGCGGGCATTGCCGTACGTGTGGCAACGCCGCGGCTGTTGAAGCCGGACGAAACGAAGATCCTCGATTTTCTGCTGAGCCTGGATTGCGCCATTCTGGTCCGTTCCGCTGGTATGCTGCACCGCTTGAGCTCCAGCCCCCACGAATTAACAGGCGATTTCAGCCTGAATACCGCTAATTCCCGCACAGCGGCTGCCTACCTGTCCCAAGGCTGCGCCCGGCTCACGCCCACGCACGATTTAAATGCCAGGCAAATCACCGCGCTAGCCCGCGACATCGGCCCACAGCATTTGGAACTTGCGCTTTTTCACCACCTTCCCGTATTTCATACAGAACACTGCGTCTTCTGCCGCTTTCTCTCAAGCGGCACTAGTTACCTCGATTGCGGTCGCCCCTGTGAGACCCACCAGATTGCCCTGCGCGATGAGCGTGGCCGCGAGCACCCCGTCATGGCCGACGTCGGCTGCCGCAATACCGTCTTCGGTGCCGAAGCGCAACAACCTGGCGCGCACTTAGGCCAGTGGCTAGCGGCAGGTATTGGCCACTACCGCGTGGAGTTCGCACACGAAACCGCGGAGCAGGTGCGCCGCGTAGCCGATATTTGCAAGCGCGCTGTAGAAAGCAAATTGTCGCCGGACCATCTGGCCGCCGAACTCCGCACCGCCGCCCCCGCCGGAGTTACTGAAGGCAGCCTCATCGTACCGGGCTTTCCGAATGAATTGCGGATTCTGCAGTAAGTATTAACTTGGCCTACAGTTTCGAGGGCCATTTCTGGCGGCCGTGAAACACTGCAATCAGTTCCAGGGTGTCGCGGCGAACTCGGTACGGAAGAATAAATGGAGTGTTTGGCACAATAAGTTCTCGCGTTCCCGCAACTCTGCCGGGCCGGCCCATATTAGGTTGTGTTTGCAGTAAATCGACAGACTACGATATCCGCTTGGCGTGAGTACTGCGTTCTGCTCGGAGTCCCTTGCAATGTTATCGCGAAGGGTGACTAAGTGCCTAATCGCACCAGATTACATTCACCGTGGTGACTTCTTCTCGCCAGTCGTCCCCCAACTTTTGAGCCAGCCGGACACCTTCTTATGACTGACGCCGTTTCCAGAATTAAGTTCTGTGATCGCGGCCTGAATTTCTCCAATCTGCCACTCTTCAGAATCCACGTATGCAGTAATCGCTTTAGCTGCCAGGAACGACTTTGAGCGCTTAGCGCGTTTCGAGAGTGCATCCAGGCGCTTCTTAGTCTTGGCATCAATTCGAATGGATAGAGTTTCAGTCATCCATGTGTTCAGGTGTATACATTCTCCCACGATGCTTGTTCCCGCCGATGTCGTCGCCGATCTCTTTGTTCGCTTGATTCTTGGTCATGATGCGGATTTTTGAACTGCCTTGGAGAGGCGGCCTTGGTTGCTTGGTACACGCGAGGGACGAGGCTGATCCCTGCTTCATACAACAACGGCCCAGCGGCCTGGATATCTTTCCCCTACACATGTACGGCCACTCGTTACTCGCGGCTGCAAGCTTCTTCTGAACTGCGGTGCGAATGTGGAAGCCCCATATGCAAACGGCCTCCCTATGCGGCAAATGGGGGCGATTTACCTTGGCTACGCTGCTGTTGCAACACTGCGCAAATCCACACGCCCAGACAATTGCCAAACCGTAAAATACGGCGATGCCAGCATAGCCGCATTTTTGCGTAACCTTTAACGCGCGGGGTCCGCCTCTGCTAACTCCTTCGCCATCGTTGGATTTAACGAAGCCGACCGGAACACCACACGTCCGGCAAAAGCCGCTGCAATCAGTGCTACGGCACCCATCAGGAATGCCGCAGAATATCCGTATTGCTTCGCAATCAGCCCTGCCGCAAATGAACTAACGCCCACAAACAAATCGTAAAACGCGCTAATCACCCCAACAGCCGACCCACGCTCATGCTCCGGAACCTTCCGCAGCGTTGTCGAAGCCACCGCCGACCACGGAAAAGCGAATCCCAACCCCAGTATTCCCGCCGCGGCAATCGCGAACGGAGGCGAGGGTGCAAATGCCAGAACCGTAAGACCTACCGCCATCAGCGCCAGCCCCGCAAAGAACGTGATCGCCGGGTTGATCCGGTCCGGCAATCCTCCGAAAAAGAACCGCGCTGTCAGCACCATGAACGCATAGGCCGTAAAAGCCGCCGGTCCCGAATTGCCATGCGAAGCCAAATGTAGAATCAAAAAACCCGCAATTACCGGATACTGCACATTCACGAACCCAATCGCAATCCCTGGCGCCAGCAGAGCACGCGGAATCCAAGGCCCGCGCACTGGCTTTGGATGCGGCTGATAATCTTCCGGCACGCGGCTGATAATAATAAACGCGATCGCCGCAAGTGCAGCCTGCATCATAGCCGCGCGCTCAAAACTCCCCAGCCAGTGACCCACTACGGGCCCGGCGGAAATTCCGCCCCAGATGCCGCTTGAAACATAGCCCAGTGCCTGTCCGCTACGATGAATTCCGGCAACTTCCACCGCCCAAGCCGCCGCGCCGGTATACAGGCAAGCTTCGCCGAAGCCTTGAAAACAGCGTCCCAGGTAAGCGCCCGCGAGCCCTAGCGGGAGCAGGTATGCAAGCCCCGCCAGCCCGCAACTCACCAACCCGGTAAGAAACGCCGGTTTCCTGCCGCGCCGGTCCGCCAGCGGCCCCGAAAAAAACCGCGAACCCAGCGCCACAAAAGAAAAAATTCCAATCACAAATCCGACTGTCCGGTCAGAACCGCCCAGATCGTGCCGGATATGCGGCGCAAGCGAGGGCAGCACCGTCCCAATTCCCAGGAAACCGAAAAACGTCGCTGCAATCACCCACCAAAACTTCGCACCAAAGCCCACTCTTTACTGTAAGGTAAACTTGAAACTGAAGTCTGAAACCAGCGCACCGAAACGGGTGCGGAAGGCGTCTAAATCCTTATGAACAGCCGTTCCAAGTTCGCCGTCGTCATGTCATCCAGTTGCTTGGTGTTCATTTTGTTACTCGGCACGGTGCTCAGCAAAGCCGCCCCTGCCGATACTCCTGGAACTGGCGTTTATCGCCACCTCGCCGTCTATACTGAGGTGCTCTCCCGCATCAAAAGCGAATACGTGGAAGAGCCGGATATGAAGAGCGTGACGCAAGGCGCGCTTACCGGGATGTTGGAATCTATTGACCCCTACGCCAGCTATCTTAACGCGCAGCAATATAAGGAATACCTGAAAGACTTCGATTCGCATAAGGGCGATATCGGCGTGGTTCTGGCGAAAAAATACGGCTACATGACCGTCGTAGGTGTGGTGCCCAACTCCCCCGC
>JAABUK010000615.1_pt1 | contig 73111 bp, 77 predicted proteins | sample 5559141 | NCBI WGS metagenome assembly JAABUK01 (sample SAMN10711869, study PRJNA513367) | rock metagenome | isolation source: Antarctica rocks | place: Antarctica: Victoria Land, Pudding Butte nord | collected 2016-01-03 | reverse complement strand
GTCTATGAAACAGAAGTTCGGTAGCAAGACCACTAAAGGCAACTCTGTTTCCCGCGACGAGCCAGCTCCGGTGCAGAACAGCAGGCAAGCAGTGGCAAGTACTTCAGGCATCTCCGGTCGAGCTGGCTCCCTCAGCCGCAATAACTCTTTGCCCGTAAGGGAGAAGATCCCTCAGCCACCCCTAGATCCAACATCAGCCCAGCAATTTTATGCAGACACGCTTCCATCTTTTCGCGATGTGCCAAACAGCGAAAAGCAGAGTCTTTTCATCAAGAAACTGCACTTGTGTGCATTTACCTTTGATTTTACAGACCAGTCAAAGAACGTCAGGGAGAAGGAGGTGAAAAGGACGACACTATTAGAGCTTGCTGACTATATCAACCAAAAAGATGGGGCAAAGTTCACAGAGTCAGTGGCAGAGGACGTCATTTTCTTGCTCAATAACAACCTTTTCAGAGCTTTGCCCGCCACCAAATCTCATGACCAGGACAATCTAGACCCAGATGAGGAAGAGCCAACACTTGAACCAGCATGGCCACATCTTCAGGTCAGTCTAGCATCTTTGCTGCTGTGCTCCATCCATTGGCAGCAAGTGCGGTCATTTGCTTAGGCATTGCAGCTGTGGTATTCCACATTGCATGCAAGCATTGCATCCAAGCACTGCTATACGCATTTGGCAATGGTCAGAGCTCTGTGTGCGCTGGTTCACATTGAGTTGCTGCTGCATGCTACCATACCAAAAATGCCGCGCATGCTGCTGCAGATTGTCTATGAATTTCTGCTGCGATACGTCTGCGCCAATGACACAGATGCCAAAGTTGCAAAGAAATATGTGGATCAGTCCTTTGTTGTGCGACTGCTGGAGCTGTTTGACTCGGAAGACCCACGAGAGCGCGACTATCTCAAGACCATCCTGCATAGGATATATGGGAAGTTCATGGTACATCGGCCCTTTGTCAGAAAGGCCATCAACAATGTGTTCTACCGCTTTGTCTTTGAGACAGAGCACCACAATGGCATCGCTGAGCTTTTGGAAATCCTAGGCAGCATCATCAATGGCTTTGCCTTGCCCCTCAAGGATGAGCACAAGGTAGATTTGCGCTTCTCTTGTATATGTTTTTGCGCGGCCAGACCAGTTTGGTCGTGGGTTGGCACCTTGATATATGCATCAGTGCGAGCAGCTTGCTGCATACTTTGTTGCATGGTGCTAGCAATGCTGTCAAAATCATCTTTCGAGCAGTGACAAGATGAGTCTGCATGCTGTTGGCAGCGGAATATGGCTCATTGATCTCTGTTGCTGGAGGCTTACTACACGAATGAATTTTGTGCAGACTGAGCAAAAGCAGAGCGTTTGATCAACAAGGCTAAATGGCTTTTTGCATGTGCAGAGCTTCCTGCACAAGGCCTTGATGCCCTTGCACAAGCCCAAGTGCGTGGGTCTGTACCATCAGCAGTTGGCGTATTGTGTCACACAGGTGATCTTGAGCCCTTGTGATGTAGTGAGCATGTCATGCGCATGCGCTTCTGTTAGCACAGGCGCGCTGGAGGTGTGCTTCCTGCAACGGAAGTCTTGATTGTTCTAGACTAAAGGAGGTCCCTGCGTAGCCAATCATGTGTACTCTGACGCTGCCTGCACTTAGACCAATTGTGAAGCAGGCCCATTGTTTTGCTTCTTTTTTGCTGAATAGGGTCTTGATTCTCAACAAGCATCACTCCAGCATCTCAACACAGCAGCATCATGCAGTACAATCATCCAGTGTTGTAACACAGCAAAAGTGCAAGGATCACTACTGATTACTTATCTTGCATAGGGCATGGACAGTATATGGTCCCACTGCAGACTTGTGTGTTCAGAACAGCTACACACTCAATACCAGCAACATTTTGCATTTGACAGGCACTGCATTGCAGGTGATGCCTGCTTGTGTGTAGACAAGGACAGCAGTTCATGCCAACATCATGTCACTGTCGGCATTGTCAAGCCCAGTGCCATCACTGAAGCCCAACCACGCTGCAGGGCAGCAAACTTTGCTCAGCTTCTTTTGGCTTGCCTAAAGTAATCATGATCATCCAGGCCTTTACCTGTTACATTGCTACAAATGCTGATGGTGTTGGCGGTCGGCTGTGCAGTTTGTGGACAAGGAGCCCAGCCTAGCAGAGCCAGTGCTAGGGCAGCTCCTCAAGTTCTGGCCCCTCACCAACAGTCAGAAGGAGGTGCTGTTCCTGGGCGAGCTGGAAGAGATCCTGGAAATGACTCAGGTTTGTGCTCCTGTGTGCATGTGACTCAATGTGTGTTTGGCCTTGGCACAGTGTGCACTGATGTCATCTGCATGTGCCTTCAAAGCCTTGCATGGTACATGTTGTACCCATATGCAGATGGGCACTGTAAGAGACATGATATCAAACATGGTGCATTCATTGTGTGATGCCATCAGTATGCCCTTAATTGATCATTGTGGGAGACATTTGTTGATGTTGCATGCAATTGAGCCATAGAGCAGCATTGATACACAACTCTGGTGCGCAAGAATGCATTGTGTACCTTGACCTGCTCTCTGATCACTGCTTCTGGTGCCTGATGGCAGGCAACTGAGTTTGCCAAGATCATGGTGCCATTGTTCAAGCAGATCGCCAAGTGTCTCAACAGCTCGCATTTTCAGGTGAAATATGGCCTCAAATCAGATCACACCTCCACCCTGCTTTTGCTACAGCTGTGCTATGCACCCATGCCTTTGAGTTTCTGCTGTTACTTGCAATGCTTGCTGCATCTGCATCTGTCTGATTGGATGAGTGTCTTGGCCAGCACAAATATCAGCCCTCAGGCAGCTGTTGTCATGTGATGAGAGCATCATAGCATTAGACCAAATACATGCATACTGGGCAGTTGTCCTCGGTCAGCAACAGCAGTGCTGCCCTTGGGTATGTCCAACTTGGTCACAATACAGCTCAACAATAGTGTGATCATGCAGGTTGCTGAGAGGTCTCTGTTCTTGTGGAACAATGAGTACATTGTCACCTTAGTGGCGCAACACCGCCAAGTCATTCTGCCAGTTGTATTCAATGCTCTGGAAAGCAATGCTCGCAGCCACTGGAACCCAGCGGTGCATGGCCTCACAAGCAATGTCAAGAAGGTCTTCCAAGACATGGACCTCAACCTGTGGCGTGAGTGCGAAGCTCACTACCAGCAGGAAGAGGTATGCAAACGTGTCTTGTTATTGGCATTGCCTTCATGCACATACATGTGTTGCAGACAAGGCATGCAGCAGGCATTGTGTGTCGGCTTCAGCAGACATGCTGTCAGCATTTGATAGTGTCCAGGTCATATACATCTGTATGAGCATAACCTGTAGTTTGCAGCGTCAAGGCATGAGAACCACAAGCTGCTGTGCAGCCAACAGTCCAGATCTGATGCTTCTCTGATCTATGCAGGCCAAGCAGAGGTCCCTGCGGGAGCAGCGCCAGAAGCAATGGCAGCAAATCGAGAAGAAGGCTGCGCAGCGGCAGGCTGCCATGCAGCACTTTTAGGTAGTCTGCCCAGCTCAAGATGGTACAGACGCTTCAGATGTAGCCTGCTCCAGCAGTTTGGCATGCTCGACCTGAAGTCTGATTGGCTGGCCTTACGAACAGTGGAGCAGCCCTGCGGGCACTTACAATGGGTTCTGAGCAGCATGGATGGTTGCCAGGAGGCTCAGCTGTAACCCCATCTCTGGTCTTAGGCAGCTCTTGTATTAGCAACGTGTCGTTGTGTTGTCAATCTGACAATTTTGTTGCATCTGTGTCAGTGCCATGTGCAGTGCAAACATAGGTCTTCTAGCATTTTGGCCCGTAAAGTGAGTGATTTGCAGGTTCGGGCTGTCCTTCACGCCATCCTCTTCCTTCCTGTGCTGCATGTCTGTGCTTGCGCGAGCAGAGTCAGCACCCACCTGTGTCATTGCGCAACTATCGTTTTCTCTCCTGCAATTCGAAGAGGAGATTTCCTCTTTGGCAGCTTCAGCAGATTTGAACCCTTAAAACACCTTGTCTGGTGGCTGTAAGAATACACAGCCATAAATAGGTCAATGTTGCGGCGGTTGGAGTTCCTGAGCTGTCAGCTCGACTGGCATCATTTACAGTTGGCCCCCTGTAGCAAAGAACAATGAGCTACTGCCCGGTGTGGAATCCTGCTCTACAACACCCTGTTTTTGAATTCTTGGCTTGTATTACTAAAGGGCGACGTTCTTCTTCTGTCGAGCAGTCATGGCAGATGCTGTTACAGCAATGCTTGGCCCGTTGTAGTGCGTCTGGAGGCATCGCCATCCCAACAAAGCTGATTTGTGCAACGTGTCAGCGAGTGCGACGTTGAATGGCCTCGAGTAAGCGTCACCCCGGCATTTGAGGCGCTGCACCAACAGAGTGCCGCCATCAAGATGAGGGCAGCACGTCTGGTTGCGGGGGCTGTGCAGGCCGGGCTCAGTTCTGGGCCCCTTTTCCCGCAGATCTATGCTCCTTTGACCTCTCCAGGCATATGTCAGCCTGCCAGGTTCAGCGGTTGGCAACAGTTGACATGTCTCAGGCAATTTAGCGCTGTGCCACAGCCAAATGTAGAAGAACGCGACGCTCTGATGGATGTGAGAAACATCGGCATCTCTGCACATATTGATTCTGGGAAGACCACCCTCACGGAGCGAATTCTGTTCTATACTGGCAGAATCCACTCCATCCACGAGGTCAGCTTTTGGTCCATAACAAACATGTGGCAATAAACAAATTACATCAGCATGCTCAGCAGCTTGGTCACAGAATCCCACTTCCCCCTGAGTTGGTCTTGGGGCTCAGGTTCGAGGCAAAGATGGTGTCGGGGCAAAGATGGACCATATGGATTTGGAGCGCGAAAAGGGTATCACCATTCAGTCAGCAGCTACCTTTTGCAAATGGAAAGACACCAACATCAACATCATTGACACGCCTGGTCATGTTGACTTCACTATTGAGGTTGAGCGTGCACTTAGAGTGCTGGACGGAGCTATCCTTGTATTGTGCTCTGTTGGCGGCGTTCAGGTAATCTGCCACTTGTTTGGAACATGTACGGACCTGATCCATTTCCAATTTAATGATGGTGTGCCAGCATATGTTCCTATATAATCTTCTGCACACCAGATGCGATTATGCTTTGTGCATGGCATGCTGTACGACCAACTATATTGATGCTCAGCAGACAACCTTCTTGACTTTTACTTTGCATGTAGCCGCCTACATTTAAGCTCACAGGCGTTCACAGGTCTGCTCACCAGCCGAGCTTTGCTGTTGAACACCATGCACAGTCTCTGATCTCTGTTGCCTGTGATGTGAACAGCACCAAACAGCATGTAAACAAGCTGCGTTCCGCTGCAGATTTGCGCATGCGTAACAACTCCCTTTTGCTGCTGCAGAGTCAGTCCATCACGGTAGATAGACAGATGCGCCGCTATGACGTCCCCCGATTGGCCTTCATCAACAAGTGTGATAGATCTGGCGCTGATCCCATCAGGGTCCTGAATCAGATGCGAGACAAACTGAAGCTAAACTGCTCCCCAGTGCAGCTTACTCTTGGCATTGAGGACAAGCTGAAGGGCCTAGTAGATGTTGTTGAGGAGCGTGCATACAGCTTCGGTGGAGCTTTTGGCAATGAAATCACTGAGGTCAGCTGCCATCTTGATGTGGTGTCGGTACCTTCTCTGTCATGTATCTGGGAGGCAGATGTGGGCCTAGCTTGTGCCTTTTCAGGCCTGTGATGCATGACACAGTTGCGTACATATGAAGACAAGGGATCAGGAAGTCGACTCCCAAAGGAAACCAAGGAGACACGACTGACGGCCGATGTATGCCACAGTGCAATATGTCACGGTATCATCAAGACACTGTTGCCAAATTGCCGTTATCCTCCAATGCAGGCAAGCAGTCTGTCGTCTGGTAGCAATCAAACACTGTACTATGCAGGTGCCTGTTCCAGACGACATGAAGGCAACAGTAACGGCACGTCGCGCGGAGCTTGTAGAGCGCATTGCAGAGGTGGATGAAACAGTGGGGGAGCTGTTCCTGATGGAGGAGCCAGTGGACTCTGAGACCCTGAAAGGGGGCATTCGAAGGGCAACCCTTGCCCTTAAGTTTGTGCCGGTCTTCATGGGCAGGTAAGGCTCATCACAGCCTTGGATTCCTTTTGGGGAGGTCAGGTCCCTGTTCTGTTGGCTGCAATGTGGCTGTGCTGTGCTGCGCTGTGCTGTGCTGTGCTGTGCTGTGCTGCACTGGGCTGTGCTCTGCAGCATGGCAGCGTGTCATGCCGCACTGCCATTCTGACCTGTGAGAAATTCATGAGTTACTCATCAAGCAGAAGAAGTCAACCATTTCAGTCTGAGGGGCCATTCTATGTATCTGACTCAACTGAAACAGCTGTGGCTGCGACTTGTGTCTTGATCATGGCCTTCCTTGTGTACAAGCAGTACCTTTGAACAATTACTGACTGGATTTGTGTGCTGCAGTGCATACAAGAACAAGGGAGTGCAGATGTTACTTGATGGGGTGACAGCATACCTGCCATCACCTCTAGATGTCACAAACAGAGCCCTGGACGTCAACAAGAACCAAGCACCTCTTGAGCTTCCCAGCTCCCAGCAGGTTAGGCTCCGGCTTTTTTTCACAGACACTTCACAAAAATCATATTTTGGTTTCGCTTTGTTCTCTATAATCTCGAATTTCTTTGTTGACAAACACCATCTTGTCATGTTGGCTCTGTGGACACGCCTTACTCAGGGCTAGTTTCTAATGTGCATGCTAACCTTACCAAAGCTGTTGAGTCAGGACATGCTGCAGATGAACTGCTTTTTACACTTGCCTAAACTGCTGGATTTTGTGCATGCTGCTGTCAGTAGGCTGCTTTGGATGCTTGTTGAAGGGACTGATTTATGCACAATGGTGCTGAAGTCCATAATGGTCCTGTTGGGGTAGAGCAGTTCAGCTTGATACATCTCTGCAGACTTTGGTATTGCTCTTCACACTTGCCCATTCTCAAAATGCAGCCAGTCAACACTGTTGCCATCAGGGCAGGTCGTCTGGTTGTGCAAGCTAACATCTGCTTGTCTAAGCTGCTGCTTCTTTTTATGCTGTGCTCACCCATCTGACAGAAGTCAGAGGTGTGTTTCCTGCAGTGTCGGCAACTTTCTGTTGCTCAAAAGAATCATCTTCTCAATCATACTACTCTAGTAGCATCGGCAGTCAGGCACATTCTGCTTGAGGTGGCCAGCGTGATCCAGGGTCTTGCAGTCTTCTTGCTTAACAGGGTGTTTGGTCCTCGTGCAGCATCCTTTAGTAGCATTGGCATTTGAGTTTGAGGTGGCGTGTATGGGTCAGGGTCTTAAGGATTTCAGCTAGACAGAGTTTGGGTCATGACGCAGGGCCCTCTAGTAGCACTAGCCTTCAAGCTTGAGGAGGGCCGATTTGGACAGCTGACCTACATGCGTATCTACAGTGGCACCGTGCGCAAGGGCGACCCCATCGTCAACTCGACCACCGGCAAGAGAATCAAGGTGAGCTGCAAGCATAACATCAAGAAGCTTCTTGCTGTTACACTACAAAGTGCAGCCTGCAAAGCCCTTGTTATCTCCTGTACAGTATGGGTTCAATGCTGCAGTACCCACATAACTGCCTTGAGGTTGTGTACATATGTGCCTATCTATCTGCATGTGTTGTGCAGATGTCATGAATGTTTGTAATTTGACCCTCTGCATCAACAAATGCTCTGACAAGCTGTCAAGCTTGTGATCATTGTGCCTAAGCCCTCATGCTTGATTGACAAACCATGGTAGGCCTCAGCATTGTCACGTCAGTCTTATCTGAAGCTACATTAGTGCAATCTGGTGCCAGCTTGACTGCAAGTGAGTATGATTTGAGTGCAATTGTCCTGAGTCTCACTTGAGTCCTGAGTCTCACTTGAGGCTGACTTGCCTATAGCCTGAGTGTGGCTTGAGTGTCACCTTGACATAACTTGAGTGTAGGTACCTCGGCTGGTACGCATGCATGCCAGTGAGCTCGAGGACATTTCCTCAGCCAGCGCTGGAGACATTGTTGCCATGTTTGGTGTGGAGTGTGCCTCTGGTGATACCTTCACAGATGGCAGTGTTAGGTGAGATGGCCTCAAAAGCCCTTTTGTGCCTGTTATTTTGTGTCAGACACAGCACAGTACTTTCTGTACCGTGTGGTCTTTTCAAGCTGCTGCTTTTGACACCTTTGCAGTAGAACACACTGCACAGTGCACAGAACACATTGCAATGCACACGTACAAAAAGCTCAAAGCAGCATCTTCAAATCATCAACGTACAGAACTGCACAGACAATGGGGGTGTCATACTGTGTGCACTGTCCATGCTGCAAACAGACTGTGTGCATGCTGCAAACACACTGTGTGCCGGCTGCAGACACACTCTGCCTGTCGCAGGCACACTGTGCCTGCTGCAAACATACTGTGCATGTTGCAAGCACACTGTGCATGCTGCAGACACACTTTGACTGCTGCAGGCACACTGCAAACATACTGTGCATGTTGCAGACACACTTTGACTGCTGCAGGCACACTGTGCCTGCTGCAGACATACTGTGCATGCTGCAAACAAAGTGTGTGCATGCAGGTATGCAATGACCAGCATCACAGTCCCAGAGCCAGTCATGAGTCTGGCAGTGGCCCCAAAGAACAGGGAGTCTTCTGGGGCGTTTTCAAAGGCCCTGAACAGGTTCACCAAGGAGGACCCAACCTTCAAGGTTGGCATGGATGCTGAGAGTGGACAAACCATCATCAGCGGCATGGGTGAGCTACATCTGGACATCTACGTTGAGCGCATGAAGCGTGAATACAAGGTATGTAACATGCGTAACTTCATGTAATGTATGCGTCAGTGTTTGCTGGGGGTGAGCTGGACATAAGGCTGTCACTCTCACCAGAACCAAGATGCCATTCTGATTTGACATCTACATGAGGGCCATGGTTTTCCCTTCCAGAGTACGTGATGTCTGAGTCTTAGGTAGACAAGCCTGAAGACTGTGAGTACTTGGACAGCATTGCAACATTTTTTCTGGCTGTCTCAACATCAACATAGCAAGCAGCATCATGATACAGAGTTTGCCAAGAAGCTTGTTGGTTTCAGCAAATAAGGTGGACAAACTGTTGATACAAAGAAGAACAGAAACAGAAGTGGTGACAAAAAGTCAGCCCCTTTCTGCAGATAGTACCACATGCGAGCGACACCGAGGACCTGTCTGTAATTTCATACTTCAGCAGTGTATACCTTGTTTGACTCAGTGTTGATGTCACTGTCCATTATTGGCTAAATCTCAGATGTTTGACGTTGCAAAACATATCTGCAGGTTGATGCCGAGGTTGGCGCGCCTCGTGTGAACTACCGAGAAACAATCACTCGTAGAGCTGAGTTCGACTACTTGCACAAGAAGCAGTCTGGGGGCCAGGGGCAGTATGGGCGCGTGGTGGGCTACATGGAGCCCCTGCCAGAGGGCAGTTCCGAAAAGTTTGAGTATGCCAATGAGATTGTGGGCAATGCCATTCCTCCCAACTACTTGCCCTCCTGTAAGAAGGGCTTTGAGGAGGCTGTCAACTCAGGTGAGCCACTTTTGTTTATTCCACAACGTCTTTGTGACGGGTCAGATGCTGGCTTGCATGGTCTACCAGTGAACAGTCTTTGCATGGCAATACTACATGGCAATCTGTGCATGGGCTTGTGTAACAGACATGTTACCAGTCACAGTAAATAGCTAACAAACATCTTGAAACAGTCCTGCAACATCTCCCCAATGTAGAAACGCGTTTTTTCTGTCCCCAGGCGTTTCTGAGTTTAAATTTCCAGTGTAGGGATGATGTTTCTGAATTAAAATAGACGTTTCGGGATTGAAAAGAGCTTTTGTTGCTCTGCGGTGTCACCTGAGGAGTGCCCCCTTCATGATCGCTGGAAAGCAACAACTGTTTTTTCTTCTGTTCCTTGTCTTTCATTCCTTGTGTCAAGCGGTTTGTGACAGAATCAGACCATGATTGCTGTCTGAACCGCAGATGCCATTCGCCCTTCTGCTGCTCAGAACCAGATTCCTTGCCTAAATCCCCACAGATAGTTACGTGCCCAAGGCTCACTCAACTTTCATGCACCATGCAAGGCTCACTCCACCTTTGTGTCTTTAGCCTTTTACAGGCTAAGATACTTTTCCTTCGAAAAACCTTCCCTGTCCTTTTTTTGAAATAAAACAAAAACAATGGGGACCGTATCCTGATGCACCTCTGCAGGAGCTCTGATTGGGCACCCAGTGGAAGGCCTAAGAGTGGCTTTGACAGATGGCGCAGCTCATGCAGTGGACAGCAGCGAGCTGGCCTTCAAGCTGGCTTGCCAGTATGCCTTCAGAGACGCCTACAACAAAGCCAGCCCCACTGTTCTTGAGCCAATCATGGCTGTTGAGGTATGTTCATTTCTGCCCTCTGTGCCGGTATGCATCATATTTGGCACCACCTGTGGCAGTAAGTATGGTGGCTGTTGAGCTATGCTTACATCTGTTGCTTGTGACCGTGTGCATCATGTTTGGCAGTGCTTGTGGCATTGTTGATGGTGGCATAGCTGTGCACAATTTCCACCCCTTGCTTTACAGTGCCTTGCTTGACAGTGTACATCACAGCAAAAACAGCTGTAACAGTAACGACAATGACAGTGTGGTAGCGACAATGACAGTGCAAGTAATAATTATTAATAAGGATTATTAATAAGGATACAGCACAGTGCAGTACAGCACAGTAAAGTACTGCGTTGCCATCATGCAAGCAGCCTGCAAGGATGCAGCCAGCAACATTGATAGCTTGATGCTGAGCTCTAGCTACTTGCAAAGCAAGTCTTGGGTACCAGAATTCTCCTGCTGCAGCCTATCACATGCTGCTGCAAAATCACATGCAATTTTGCGGAATTAGTGTGGAGACAAGTGGCAGCATATGGGCAGCATGAAGCCTATGGGTGCAAATGCTTGCTGCGTAACACCAGCAATGCTCCGCCTTGCTTCCTGCAGATCCGGGTGCCAAACGAATTTCAAGGAGCGATTATTGGTGATGTTAACAGACGAAAAGGCTTGATACAGAATAGCGAAGCAGAGGGAGATGAGGTCGTTGTGGAAGCTCATGTTCCTCTGGCTGAGATGTTTGGCTACAGCACCGGGTTGAGGTCCATGACTCAGGGCAAGGGTGAATTCACCATGGAATACAACCAGCATGCGCCTGTCACAGCTGACAAGCTGGCAGAACTGACACTGTCCCATAAAAAGGGCTCATGAATGAACAGCTACTTTCTGTGAAGTGTTGTCATGTGAATTTTGGTGGGTAGTGCAATTGGTTAAAGCGAGCCATTTTGTACACGTCATGTTTACATGTCTGTTTGTGTGAAGTTCTGTGTGTGTTACAGTTCGTGCAGCAGGGGATGAAGTCTAGTTCTGCTGGGCAAGCATTGCAACAGATTCGTGTATGAAGCTTATGTGTCCTTTGTGCTCTGATGTAGTAAGGTGATGGCAGATCAAGTGAGCTGCAATCTACAAACGTTTACAGATTTACTAATTTCACAGTGCTATATGCAATGCACTAACAGCTGTGGGTCTGGTTCTGGGGAACTCAATGATATCTAGACAGACCCAAACTTGATCCTGCTGAGCTTCTCGCACGCATAGAATGCCACACACCAGTTCAGTACACTACTACTGTAGCAATTTTGCATGTAACGGTAAGTGCACTCACTGCAATCGGCTTGCCTGATTGCAGTTGCAGGCATAAGTCAGGGCATAAGTGAGGTGCGAGTTGTTGCTAGATGGACGCCGTGAATTGTATCATCCATTCACTCATTAGAATTTCCATCCTAGCCCCCGGTGTTCTTCTTCACATATTCATGTGCCAAAAGTAGAGCAGTGCTTGTGCAGCACTGAAACACCGGGGTATACATTCGTAGTTACATGTACATAAGAATCTATCGTTTTTGTGGTGATGAGCTGCTTAAAGGAGGCCTAGCAGAGTATGAACTTTTGCGCAACTTTGACATAACAATACACAAGACTTGGTTTTGGACGACTGTTTGACCAACTTTTCATGAGATACACGTGTCATGAACTCCTGAACCCCAGGTGATCTGAAACCCCAGTGTTCGAGAGCCACGTGTCAGACTCTACAGCAGTGCTCTGGTCCAACATGTCATACTATGATAGTCAAGTATTAAAATGTTTGCAAACGGTCACGGATGAAGCGCACGCATGCTTGTCGCACCAAAAGTATCATAATGTGTGACTTAATCAAGTCATAAGGAAAAGCCTACGTGTCATTAGGGAAGCCGGCTTCGAAAGCAGAGAGGAGCTTCGCGCGTACACTGAGATCTGAAGGACTTTCTATACACCTGTGAAGCCCTACCTGTGCTACAATGCAAACAAGCCTTTGATGTGCGCAGTGACCTATCACATCTCACTAGTTTCAAGGTGGACTCTGCTTCCTGGCTCAACACAGCCGTGTCCCTATAGATAATGGCATTCCCAAAATCCAAAATCCTGACATGTCCATTTGTGCTCACACACACATTCCTGACAGCAAGATCGTTGTGCAAGATGCCACAGCGGTGAACAGCAGACAAGCTTGACTGGAGCTGCTTGAGCATAGTTGCATTCTTGATTTCCTCACATAACGCAAACCCTTCAAAAGATGTTGCAATGAAGTAGCTTCCTGTTCCTTGTATGAAACCGTATGCCAGCAGATGGGGCACATGGACACCCTGAATAGCTGTCATTTTTTAATACATATCTGCCTCATGCTGCAAGGCTGGTTTCATCTCAGGACACTGAAGTAAGTCAACAAGCTTCACCGCTGCTACGTGGCCATCAATAGTGCCCATACAAACACGTGTGTTGCGACCCTGAGCCAAGTACCTCTCTAGGTGCAACTGTTCTATGCTGTACACACCTTCATGCTTGATGGATCCACTGGATGTCAGAAGACATTGAATTTTCCTGAAAAGATGGCATCCAAGCAGAGCCAGACCAGCCTCCATCCAACTAAAATTGATATTGCAGAAACGGTCAAAGATGCTCATACCAGAACGTGATGGAATGGGTGTGGAAGCTTGCTTTTCACAAGCCAACAAATGCAAGTAAAACATTCCCTCAAGTGCAGAAATTTGTGAGGAATGTGGGCTTGCAATATCAACAGATCTTGATACCTGCAAATAGCCATTTGTTTGGCGCATGAACCACATTGCATACCCATTTGTCAGGACCCCGTACTTGAGAGAGTTTTTAGCCATGTAACCATAGATCTGGTCCACAGACGACTTGACGAGACTTTGTTGCCCAACAGTGTACAAGTCGACCAGATCCTGCTCAGCCTCAAATGGAAGGCTGACTGGCGTCTTCACCTCTATTGGAAACAAGATTGCTTCCTCAGTTTGCACAGCCACAAAGTCTGGCTGTCCAATAAAAGGGGCTTGCAGCTTGCCTGGTCTGCATATGTTGCAACCAGGCATGACCTTTGAGAATATGCTTCTGAGTATTGCAAAGACACTTGTGTTGAGGTACTCCCTGATGCCTTCTTCATTTATGACAGTTGTCTCCTTGGTGACTCCCTGGACAAACTGTGGTGGCTCGTACATGCTCTCATCTTCAACGCCACCTAGCGTGCTTATTGCATCATGCTCAAAATTTGCCCATGTTTCGATCTTTGAGGGGCCGCTTGCAAATGTGCTTTTGGTTTGCGAGCCTGACATGACAGCTGTGATGACCACAGCTGGCAAGATGGCATACTTCAAAAGCTTCTTCAGGGTGACTTGAACATGTCTTAGAGACCCTGCAATAGCGGTTGACGTTGCATGCAGACTGGTGTGCATTGACTGTGCTGAGACGTCCGTGGACACTCAAGTTCAAAGTGCACAAGAAGCTGATGCTCATTCCACAAAACAATTCAGTGCCACGGCTATGCATCACTCTTCTCAGAGGCAAGGTGGATATGCATTCAAATCCCAAAAAGCAAACCCTCAAGCCACAGAAGTTGTTGAAAGGGTGCAGCAGGTCTGCTCAGGTGCTTTGTGAAGATGCAGGCAGGCTGAGTATGTACAGGGGTCAACAGCAATCCGTCAAGTCACGGAAAAAGGCTGCGATGCTGTAGTCTACTGCTTTGCAAACGTGCAACTATATGGTGAGCACTGCAGTCACAACCGTCCCTCGAGCCAGTGAAAGAAGAAATCACCGTTGAGTTGCTTTTCTCCTGGACACTATGCAAAGTATTGCGTACCTAACATCAAAAGCAGACCCTTAAGCCACAGAGAAAGCTGAGAGGCAGCATTGGTTTTTCAATTGCGGTGTTGGCGCATGCACCAAAATCAACCGCAAATCCAGCGCTGACGGGCTGATTGGCTCTGCTTAGATGCTTGTAATGATGCACTTACTTGGTAAGCAGCATTAACACGCTTTTTACTTGATCCATCGATGTTATACCTGTGACAGCTGTCCCGGAGATGTTCAAGGGGCATGCCTTGCTTCCAGCAGCAGTATCAAGCAAAATATTTTGCTGAATATCTGCAAAGCTCCTCTTGGTCTTGCATGTACGTGCATCGACCAGACCCTTTTTGCTGCATACACCAACTTGCTTCGAGTTAGCACCAGGCAGCCAGCTGCTGTCTGCAAACTGAAACTGAAGTGTGACTGACTTGTTGATAACGATGCTTGCAGGCTGCAGGTCCAACCCAGCAAGGTCTAGGGTGACGTCAGTCTCTAACACATAAGGGTTCGCTTAGTCGTTTATGAAAACTTCGTTCAAAAGGTTTGTACCGCAGCACCAACCACCATAAGTAAGCTAGGAAGTTTTCGGCTGACGTCTCGCTATCGAACAAGCAGGGCTAGCATAACCTGCCACAAACTCAGTCATGTACTTGTACTGCGTTTGCCGCATTGCTCGAGAATCAGGCTGCTGTCAGGCAGGCTCTCATGTCCCCGGTGCACAAGCACTGCATCAGGCAGTCTGCATGGATAGGCCGATTTTAATGGGCCCTGCAAAGAGGCAGGGCGCTTGCGCAGCACGCCAAATTCTACTCCTCGAGCCTGGCACTGTATTCTGCTGATACAGCCTGGCATCTGTAGAGCAACATATACACTGTAGAAGCCGTTGTCGTGTCCTGTTAACCGGACGTCTCGACGACAACACTGGCTGCATGGCATAAGCTGAGATGTTGGGCTTTCACATAGGACCGAATATAAACCATGTTGGGCCTTCAACTGCCCGAAAAGTCTTCAAAAAAGCACGCAAATGCTTTGGCGTGGCTGTCCGTGTGGCTTGCCTGCCATACACAGGTCCACTTGCCTGTGCACGAAGGGCCAACCGAACAGCTGTTTCGGTGGTGGAGCATGGCTTGAACTTCGTATGTGAGTTTGTGCCAGAGGTGCTATTGACGGAAGGGGTACGCGCAGCACTTCCAACGCAGCTCCGACGCAGGTCATCACGATACGCTCAACCTTGCTTGTATGCAGGGTGATGTCCTGGCGGACCTCTCCCAAGCAGACTTGGAGGAGGCATACAGGCACGCAGACATCAATTTCTTAGCCTCCAACTGGTCTCTGGATGAGCTCCGGCAACAGGTGAGCTGTGACACAAGTCAGGAAGGAACATAAGTAAGCAAACAACTTCTTGGTAGCTGCTCAAAAGCAAGCATGCAGCAGCAGCAGCTCGTCACTGACACTGACACTGATTGTTGGGTCATGTTGTATACTCCTAGCGGTTGCATAAATGCTCTTTGATATGCCATTGCTGGCCCTTGAGAGATTTGCTGGCGCAGGCATGGATGGCTGAAGAGCCTGAGCGGCAACTGGCAGCTGCTCACCAGTCTTGTCACCAGTTGCAGCAGCAGCTCCTGGAACAGCAGCAGCATGCTGAACAGGTGAGCTTGTCATCCAGCCACCTGCTCTTCCTTCTGCACCTCCAGCCTTGCAGCGCTTAGACAACTCAGTGACATATTTCAAGCTTCTGGCTTGTTGCCCTTCTGGCTTGCTGAGACCTTCTGATACTTGACCTCTTGGGTCATGTTTGTCACTTGGGTACATCACGTGGTTTATCTCACAGGGTCACGCTGAAGTCACACACCTCAATTGGCACTCTGGCAGAAGATAGTTTACACTGTTGACGCCTCATTTTGTTTACTGGTGCAAACCTGATTTGTCAAATCCCAGCTGCAGCTTGAGCATTGCATTCAACAATCTGAACAAGGTCATTGCCAAGATGCATTCCTTTTCTGGGAGATAACCCCGTGCACGATCGTCTACTTCATCATCAGACTCCTGCAAACTAGATGATGCAGGATTGCATTACATCAAAGCTTCCGCACACGCCCTTTTGATAAGGCTCCGAAAACCATATGTAGCAGGGCTGAGGTAAAAGGTGCATTGCTAGCGTTGAGGTTGCCGCAATCCCCTTTCTCGTTGCCATTACCAGCATTGAGTTGGTAATGCTGCAGCAATGATCCCGCCAATGATCCCGCCAATGGTTTGCTGTGGCCCAACTCCTGTCCCCAGGCATGAGATCTTAGATCAGCTGACAAAGTTGAGGTCATTGCTTTTTTAATTTCAGAGCTGCACACACCGTGCATGATCGCACTCTCTCATCATTGTGTTGACAGCCACTCATTGCTCCTGTTTCTTGACAGTGCATACAAGCAAATGACGGCAAGGGGCATCATGAGGTGGAAACAGGGTTTACAACCAACGCCTCCTGACACAATGCTTGCTTGTCATGCAGGCACATGAAGAGCAGGTGCACCAGCTGCAGAGGGATTTGTCACTACAGTCTGGCAGGCTGAACAGCTCGGAGAAGCAGGCTTCTGACCTGCGCTGCCAGCTGTCTACTCTGCGTGCAACTCTGGCAGAGGAAGAAGACTCTCACAGCCAGGCTCGTATGGTACGCCATCTTAGACATCACTCTGCCTCATCAACCACCCCCTCACATCAACCACCCACTCACTCACTCACTCACTCACTCACTCACTCACTCACTCACTCACTCACTCACTCACTCACTCACTCACTCACTCGCTCGCCAACTTTTGACAGGATCTTCAGAGCAGGCAGCATGAGGTCAGCAGTGTCCAACAGGACCTGGCTTCCTTTCAGCAGCATGCCTCAGCGCTTGAGGCTGAAGCGAACAGCCGTTCTGAGGGGCTGACTGCCACCAGGCTTATGCTTCAAGAGGCCACTGCCACTGCCCAGCAGGCGCAGCAGGTCTGTCACCTCCTTTGAGTGCAAGCAAACGTCTGCAGTCACAAGCCTCTTACTAAGGCTGATGCACTGCATTTGCTAGTCTCTCCCAGACTGAGCACCATTGTGACCACCTCCTCTCATCCATCATCACCAAGCTCTCATCATAACTGACGCTTTAGCGCATGTGTCAATAAGGCTACCTGAGTATCAACTCGATTTGGATTGGAATTGGGACTGGGAGGGGGTCAACAAGGAACGCGAACGCTTGCGTGAGTTTTTGGAAGACATCGGGGATCTGCATCATTTGGTCGAGTTGAGACTGCGCATGTCTTTTCTAAAAGTGGAAGAGCTCCACTTCAGTGGCAATGACCAGTGCAGTCTGACGTTGGTCATGTACATGTGCCATGTGAAAACATGTACATGACCTGTGCTGTCACCATATGGCAGGGCAGACTGTGGCAACAGCATTTGTGCATGCAAGTAGCCTGGCTGACACTCTCTGGCTGATATGGTGATGTACATGGTCCATTGGGTTGTCGAGAGTGTGGACATGCTTTGACTGTGTGAGGTGTACAGGAGGCTCAGGATGAGAACAAGCGCCTGCAGTGCGAGGTGGATGAGCACAGGGCCAGGGCTGCAGAGCTGCAGCAAGCCCTGGACATGCATGCCTTGAAGGCAGAGGTGCAGGAGGGTGAGCACGTTGTGGCCCAGGAGCGCACCCGGGTGGGTCACCTGGAGAAGAGCCTTGTGGATGCCAACCACAGCCATGGCTCCACCGACCTGAAGGTCTGTCCATGCTGCTGTGCATCTGATGTACCCACATGCCGTGGTGACGGCCCTGCAGATGTCACCACCTCAAGTAAACATGTTGCATGTCTGCAAGATGTGCTCCGCTGTTCTCTTGCATGCATTGGCTCGCACCTCAAACACCACCTGGCTTTGCAGCTGTGTCATGTGTCATGAAAGAATCACTCATTCATTCATTGTCCATTCGTTCACCTGGGCAGCCCGGTATAATACTTGGCTTCTCATTAAATTGACGCCGAAAGGCGTAGTCTTTTCTTTTTCTTTTCTTTTCCATTCGTTCATCATTCAATCTTTGAATGTGTTCGTTTCCTACATACATCCTAGGTAGCTCCGTGTGTATAGCATGGCTGCCTTCACAAGGCTTTTGTCTGCAGTGTCAGCCCTCTGTCAACTGCTGGGTCTCTGTTTGCCCTGTCTGAGCTTGGTTCCATGTAGCCAGCAACCACTTTGGGCATTCTGTGCGGCAAATACACTTGCAAACTGATGACAGCTGCATTGTATGTATCTGACAGACACCTGGATTTCATGTGCGCCGTGCTTGCAAGCATCATGCCTGCTTGGATCTCTTTCAGCCTCAAGATTGTAAGGGTCAACATCGAGACCAGATGCAGTTGTGTGCACCAGTCATTCAACTGTCTGCAATGCCTTGTCTGATGTCTTTGTGTTCTTCTCGTAGGTGAAGAGCCAGCAAGATTCGTCTGGCCAAATCTCAAAGCGTGCTGGGAGCAAGTTCCATTTTGGCAGAGGCATTTCTGGCACATCCAACTCTGGCTCTGGCATTCCTGCCAACTATGGACCTGCTCCTAGCGACCCCACTCATGAACCCCCTCTACCCGCCCCTGTGCCTACTGTCTGCGATGGCATGGCTTCTACCAACACCCAGACCTTTCTGAATACTGGGGATGGTGCTGTCCCTGCCACCCGCACATCTGGGGACCCCATTGGCATGGCTGGGGATGGTGCTGTCCCTGCCACCTGCACATCTGGGGACCCCATTGGCGTGGCTGGGGAGGCCTTGAACCCCACCACCCAAAGCCTGGGAGAAGCATTGGATGCTTCTACATCCATCCATGTACATGAGGATGGTACTGCCCCCTTCGCCCAGTCCCCAGGCAGCACCCCTCTTCCCCCCCATGCCACTCAGAGCCCACAGGACATCCCTGATGCGGAAGAGGCCCCAGCGTGTGAGCGTGGTTCAGGCAACAAGCTGACTGTCATCATCCAGCAGCTGCTGAAGATAGTGGAGGCTGCCGTCAACCCTGCTCAGGGTCCCCCCCTTCACCTCAAGAGCAGTGGTCGCACCATCACCTGCGTGCTGCCCACTGACACCAGGGCCCAGCTGACAAGGGCAGCCAGCCAGCCTGCAGCTTCCATGGTGGACTGGCTGCATGCAGTCCAGGTACTGCTTTCCCTCTGTCATGTTGTTCATCTGTGGCACCCAGCAAAGATGTAGTGGCTCTCCTGAACACCCAGCAAAGATGTGGTGGCTCTTCTGATTGCCCAGAGTGTTGCTGAAATGGATTGCATTGCAGTCCACTTGAATGCTTGTGTCTCATCAGGGTTCTCTGCATTTTGAGCTGCTGCAGAATGTTGAGATGGCCTTTTTGAGGAGTCGGAGCAAATTTCCTTTGCTCAAAGTTTGATTTCCTGTTTCATCCGTGCTTATGTGTCACAAAGCCTTACTGTAATACCTTTGTGGTGCAAAGCTGCTGTTGCTGACTGGTGTGGTGCTGTGCAGCTGAGCCCTTCTTCCTCAGCTGCTGAGGAGGTGCTCAACCAGCTGGGGCACTGGGGCAACTTTGCAGCCATGTGCCTCTTCTTTCAGGCGATCAAGGGCTGTCTGAGGGATGGTGGTCTGGATGGTCTGCAGGCCAGGGTACACATCTGGTTGTCTGCTGGAGGCTCCATTTCCCAAGTAAGCATTGTGGATTCATCAAACCTGCTAAACTTAGCCCATTTATTTGACCTCAAACTGCCTCTCACCCATCATAGTTACACCACACATATGTCATCCCTGCTCGACATGTGCAGCAGTGGGTTGACAAGGTTTATTGCTCTCTTGCACATATCCCATACGTTCCTGCTTCATGCAGCAGGCTCTGGAGCCCTGCCCAGGGCTGTTGGGAGAAGCCCTTGGGCCAACCCAATTCCTGTGTTACCAACTGTGCCCCACCACAGGTTTTTGTTATGCACTCAGCCCATCAAGCGTATCTCACTATATACTCAAGCGTATCCCACAAACCCATCATTCATTCATTCATTCATTCATTCATTCATTCATTCATTCATTCATTCACGGATTTTACAGTCATTGGGGCCAGCTAGCCCATTTGACTAAGTTGCGGTCCTTCGTCAGAAAACGAGACAGACAAGAAAGTGACATAGACAAACAAAAAGATCATCGTCAGGAAACTGACAAAATAAAATAAAAGCTTTCACTGTGTGTGGAGAGAAGTCAATGCAATTGCTGCTCTACCCTTGTAATCTTCTTCTTCTTCTGTGGTACAGGTCCTGAACAGGACCCCCTGCCCAGACCTGCCTGGAGAAGCCCTACTGGCAGATTGCCTCCCTTTCGTCACTGAGTACCCTCAGAACCAGGCCCTCATGTGCCTGCAAGCCCGGCAGCCGATGCAGCTGGGCAGGTTCCAGGATGTGCTGAAGACAGTGGGTCCCTTCCTGGGTGGCAGCAATGCTTTGGCCCCCTCTAGATGGGCCCTCCACCTCACTGTCCACGTGCATTGGCTCAATGGAGATCTTGACCAGGTATGCTGTTACCTTCACTCACAACAGCTGGCAGAGATTGGCTCTGACTTGCTGGCCAATGTTGCAAAACAATTTTGCAAGCTTTGCATTGCATTTCAGTCAAGTTTTATTCTGCTTGAGCATCTTTGAGCTTGGCGATCTGTATCCAATGTTTGATGTAGCAGCTTGCATTCTTGCCAGATCACAGACCAGGTACTGCTGTTGCTGGTGTCATATGACTGTTTGCTAGCCATCCTTGGCTCATCCCATGTAGCATCTGAGCTGCACTTAGTTGCCCAACACCAAGTGCATTCCAAACTGTGTCAAGATCGGAGTCCACACTGTGTAGGCCATGCATGCAGACTGTTCGCTTGCTATCATGCAGCCAATGCAGAAAGCTCCACACTCAAGTGCCGCCCATGTGTAGTATGGCTCTACTTAGATGTCCTCACGCCATATGCACATCATATCTTGATAAGCCAGATCTCATGATGATCTAGCGATGACTGGAGTTGATTGCCTGCATTGTTGCAGATGGTCGGAGCTCTCAGGCTGCTTTTGAAGACACAGTGCAGCCCTTTGGAGTGCAGTGTGGAGTACACTGTGCCGGACAACAGCATGGCACCTCTACTGACTCAGCTGGAGGCCCTTCAGGATCAGTGGGCAGAGATAGACAGGTCAGCACTGACACCTGTCACAGTTGGGAACACCTTGAAGGGTTCACCTTGCTGTGCTTGACCAGGCCTATTGTGTACAGCGATTGTGCACTGCTTTGAGATTTCCATGTGGATTGCTGTGAGATCAGCTACATGCAGGCTAAACTACATGCAGGTTGACAAGTCTACAAAAACACTAGTCCTTGATCATGACAGACGTAAAGCATACAGGCAGGTGTTCCTTCTGTGCAGAGTGATTGCCCTGTAGTCCTCATGCATTGTTGCAGACTGCTCATGCAGGACTCAACATGCTGCCCTGACCTGAAATGGTAGACTCGACATGCTGTCCTGACCTAAAATGGTAGACTCAAGCTGTATGGCAAAATCTCTGCTGCTGAGTGTTTTCTGCCCCTGCAGATGCTTCCTGGGGGATGTGGACCGTGCTGAGGGGGTGTTGCAGAGAGTGGACGCCTCCTGCAGGGGGCTGATGTCCCCCTTGCTGCGCTCCAGGCAACTGCTGCTGTGGGCACAGCTTCACTATGGCAGGGCATGCTGTGCCCTGAATGCTGGGCAGCCAGCTGTGAAGGATGTAGTCAAGGCCTTGGCGGCCTGTGAACGCGCAAGGGCTCTGGACCCCTCCTGCTGGCGCAAGGTAAATTCTTTGTCTGCCCCTTCCCCCCTCCCAACTCTCTCCCTCCCCTCCTCCCCCCCCTGCTGCCAAGGTTTCTAACAGCTTCAGGTCTCAGGGTGGTTGCAGCTTGTGGAATGCGCAAACACAGTAGCAGCAGAATGTGTCACCTTTGCGCAACAAGTCATGTTTTGCACGCACACCCCATGCACCGTTGCTGTGCTCGATTGGGCCAGACTGTTGCCTGAAAAGACACAGTGCGTGTGTGGGTGCAGGCAGCGCCGATGCAGGGGTACCTGCTGAGGATGTTGGGGTCAGGAGGGGCGCTGTATGAGCTGTACAGCGCCGTTCTGGATGAGCCTGACCTCACTGCCATGGAAAGGTCGGATTATGTTGTACTGCAGTCTACAGCCGACACCTGGCCGGGCTTCTGCGACAAGTGGGATGCAGTGCACAAGCCCCCGTTGAATCCAGCCCAACTTCTTGGTGTTTCTTTTGGCGCCAGCCCTGACCAGGTGAGCCGGTGTTTGGTATTGGCATGCAAGCTCAGATGTGACTTGGATTAGGGCATGGCAGCAGTCGAGAACCAAAACAAACTGCATCTGAGAACCCAACAAGTAAGCAAATGAGAAGCGCATCCGGAAGAAAGAAAAGAAAGGAACCACTTCTATGTACTTGACAGAAAGTCATTCCACATGGGCGTCACAGTGTTTGCAATATGACCGAAATTTGGAGTAGTTGTCCATCAAAACTTCCCTTTCTGTAGCTGAAGTCACCGTCAGGAGCCAGCCTGGCTCTTGACTGTCAGAGGGGGGTGTATAGCCATTGATCAGGCTGTGAGTTCTGCACAACATGTCACAATGTTGACTCAGGCCAAGACTTGTGTAATCTGCCTGACGCACAACCTGAGCTTACAGTGTTATGAGCCACACGCATGTGCCGGCTCTGCATCAGAATAAAAACAAAATCTGCGCAGCCCATGAGTGCTGCCTATCATGACATAACAGTCTTCGTTCCCTTTAGCTCAACAAGACACTGTCTGAGTACATATACAGGCATGGCCTGAGCACGAGCATCTGTGAGATGTGGCAAAGATCAACTATGAAGCGCTTTTCCATGCTTTCTGCACCACGCTTGAGCTCAGCTCATGCTGCAAGGCTTTGGTACAACATATGCGTTTTCATGATATGTTCAAGTACTGCTTGTTTGCACAGGTGACTTCAGCACGGAACAAGCTGACTGTTGCTTGCCACCCGGACAAGGCTTGCTTGCCTGGCAATAGCTTTGTGGTTCAGCTGGAGGGTGTGGGGCCTCTCATGGGCAAGCCAGCACTCGAGGTATGGCCAACCTTTCAGACACACAATCACATCTGATACACCAAGGCCTTGATGTTGTCAACTGCTGTAACAGCACTTGTGTCCTTGTATTGCTGGCCTTAATGGCAGCTGACACCTTCAGATGAGATCTGGGCAATCCGCTGTGCAGGATTGACAGCTCACAAACATGTGTCTGTAGCAGCAACCTGACACCAAGCACTTTGATAGCATTCTGATGATGCTGTGTTGACACTGCTGTGTTGTTGTAATCATTGGGCGGAGCGAAAACTTGTATGACACTGCACACAATGTGGTGCAGGCCATGGAGCGGCTGAAGGGTGCTACTTTGACCGTCAGCTTGGTGAATGGGGCCTGTGCCACCCTGGACAACAGGTTCCTGAAGGCCCACGCAGGGGCATGGTTGACCATGAAATATAGCTTTGACTGGCAGACTGGCACCCTGGTCCCACAGGCTTTTGCAGGCATGGTCATTCCTGTCACCCAGGAGAACATGTACACCGTGCGTCAGATGAGGCAGCAGTGTGCAGGCGAGCATGAGCACCAGGATTTAGCACCTGATAAGGAAGATGTACAAGCGGATGCACAGCAAGGTGCACAAGAAGGCTGGAATTAGGACTTAGATGGAGTCTATGAGGACTTCTGGGCGGATAATGAGGGAGGTTCCTGGAGCGAGGACGAAAATGTTGAGCCAGAGTATGAGGACTTCTGGGCGGATAATGAGGGAGGGCCCTGGAGCGAGGACGAAAATGTTGAGCCAGAGTATGAGGACTTCTGGGCGGATAATGAGGGAGGGCCCTGGAGCGAGGACGAAAATGTTGAGCCAGAGTATGAGGACTTCTGGGCGGATAATGAGGGAGGGCCCTGGAGCGAGGACGAAAATGATAAACCAGAATATGAGGATGACCTGCCAGACTTTGAGGACAACTGAACACTTGCATCTAGAGTCTGAATGGCAAGATGGACTGTGCGCGTCTGTGCACCTTGTAACTCATACGAGGGTCATGCCTTAGCAGTGATGTGCAGGCTGCTAAGACATGCTTGCCAGGTTGTGAAGGCAGATTGCTGTGTCTGGCTTGTCAGGTTTTGGCAATGTGCAAAGCTCTCTTTGCCTTTGAAGTGCATGGCTAATCATGCTTTGATGAAGCCTTGCCTGATTTTTGAGATATCAGCTTCCCGTTGAAGAAACAGTGTCTTATGCCCAAGCAGGCAAACTGAACTAATTAACAGGACGACAGTTGTGTCTATCATGTAATCATCCGCAGCTGCTGCGGATTTTAGCAGGCGATGTAACAGGTTTGTTAGTTTTCACAAATTACTTGTGTCTATTATAGAGACGGACACAGTGCAATGCATGCCATATGGCTTCTGATCAATGGAACAATGATTATCACACAATAGATCTGAATCTTCATGTATCAAGTACATGAATGCATTGTCACAACTGCAGTCAGCATGTTCATAACGGATAGCACACCGCCTTCATCAGTAACACGTGCCACTGGAGCATGATGATACTCAATGCAGTTACACGTTACAAGTAAGGCCATTCTGAGGTGCAGCAATGTTGCTATCAAGCCTAGACTGATAAAGCTGGAAGTCCGTTGGTTGCTTCAAAGACAGTGACAAGCAAGACATTCACGAGCTAGCAACCTGCTTGTGAGTGCTGCCATGCATCTGCAGCAGTTTTGGTGTACAATCCCATCAGCCCCAGGTCACTTGAGCCACTGCATGATCAATGCTTCAAGTGGTTTGACTATCCCAATGTACCGTATGCAGCATCCGATTTGTGCTTTCAGGAACAAAAATGTTGGCAAGCTTCAAACATCAAACACCAAATGTTGCCAGAGCGGATCTAACAGTCCACTGTGTGTCTCAAATACACGCTGTTACACAAACTATGCCAATTGAGAACGTGTATCCAATCTGTCAAGGAAACTCTGCCAATTGGTGCTGCTACATGCAGCAATGCAAAGGTCTGCAATGCTGTATGGAACAGTCAGTGAAAGATTCTACTGTTACACTCAACTACTGCTGCAGTCAACAATGAGATAGGCTATGCTGCTGCATGCCACAGGTTAGAAGTCTATGCTACTGGACTTCCTGAGCCAGGCCATGGCCAGTGTACAAAATTGGTAGACTCTGGTGCACATTGTTCAGCATTGACAGGTTGGAAATGTGTATCACTGGGCTTCCTGATGCAGGCCCCGGCCACCACCAGCAGCTGCAATTGCTGCAGCAGTATCATCGACAGGTTCTTGCAGCAGAGCGACTCCCTGCTTCTGAGTGACAGGGTGCTTGGCTTCTGAAGCCCTTCTCCAGTGAAATCCTGCACCCACAGTGAAGCTGACTGTTGCATTGTATCACGCACCTTGCATTGAGTGCACCATGTGAAACATGCTTCTGCGCGCAAAGAACAGTGATCCACGCATAGATTGATGCAGTTCCTTGACTCAGCTCATTGAGGCAACACTTGACTGAAAGCAACACCATTGGCAAGCTCCCTATTCATACATTTAGGGTTTAGGGTTTTATTTCCATCCCAGACTCCCAGCAAGTCTGATTCACAGGCATGCGCATTCTGACTGTTCACTCATAGGGGAAGATGGCGTACATTGAAGGCGTGTCATGCTGCACAGAGTGGCCAAGAGTGAATGCTGAATACTGTGCACCAGAGTAGACCAACCTCGTGCAATGTGTCAATCTCATTGTCAGACGACATGACAGGTGCAAATCAATGTCCAACATGTACATGTTGACAGTGTAAGCAGACATTACACAAGAGAGAGCGCATCACACATACAGTCATGTGAAGTGTACAAGGTGCACACAAGCACCAGCACATAAGCACAAGGGGGCTTGTTGCTTGACAGGGCCCTTGACACATGGTACAGCTGCTGAAGAGCCCTTGACACATGGTACAGCTACTGAAAGGCCCTTGACACATGATGTAGCCACCAAAGAGCCCTTGGGGCTTGTTGCCTGACAGAGCCTTGATAGATGACACATGGCCCCTGACACATGATCCAGTTACTAAAGGGCCCTTACCAGATGATACAGCTGGCCAAAAGCCCTTGGAGCTTATCGCCTGATAGGGCCCTTGACACGTGATACAGCTATTAAAAAGTCCTCAGGGCTGATTGCCTGACAGGGCTCTTGACAAATGGTACAGCTGCCAAAAATTCATACCTGAAACATACAGCCAGTTGACAGAGACCCTATGTCGGTTGTGGCGTTTGGCCCAGTGCATCTTGTCTGTGTCCATGGCTGAAGCCACCACGTGCGTCACATCGTCTGTCACCTTGGCATGACAAGTCGCTCCTAACTGCATCCACAAATCAGAGTCAGTGGTGATCCTGAAGCATGAACATGATCTTGATGGGCCTTGTTTGATTGCAACAGACATGCATTGACTGTACTCAGTTCTGGACAAAGAATGTGTCTCTCGCATTGAGCATTTGTGGTGATATGCAACGGTACTTGAGCAGTTGACCTTGAGTGTTCTGGCATGTCACCATACCTGCTCAAGCACAGAGCAGATCTGGCAGAAACAACAGTTTTAGGATTTGCTTGTGGAGGTTAACTGAACAGTAAGCTCTCAAAACAGTGTTGCAGCAATAACCAACATCCAATTGCTACCCTTCTGAAACGATCTGCTGCAGTTACATCAAACCTCCTGAAGTACAACCAACCCTCCTTGTGAAACATGATCCACCCCTGTCTTGATGTAACCCTCCTGAAAAAAGATCAGCATGCCATATCACATATTCACATCCGATGTCCATTTCAAATATTCGTATCAGATTTTCACATCAGATTTTCGCATCAGATATTCATATCAAGTGTTCGCACAAAATATCCTTATCAGATATTCTTATCAGATTCAGGGGATGTTGTTGCCAGACACAGCACCTGAGTGGCAAGGCGCCAAAGGTGATGCTGAGTCATGTCCTTCTCCAGTGGAATGACATGACTGAAGACGATGTGCACTCCAGCCAGGACCTGCTTGCGCAGATTTTGCAAATGCATGCGTACATCTTCTGCCCCTGGGTCTGGAGCCTACGCATGCATGCACAGTCAGACTTCATCTGTGGGGGGACATGTGAGCATGTCAAAAACGGCATTTTATGATGTGAGGCATAAAGCACGTGCATGTTGTTGCAGGTGATGTCAATGCAAAAGCAACTGGACAAGCAGCACATGGTAGAAAGCATTTTTGGATTGATGGAGGCTGCAGGTGATTGCTCGACCTGCTCTGTGTTTGTCAAAACGTATCGTGTGGTGACTTACACACATATGTGCACATGTACGTACAGCATACACATTTCTATGCGTGCAGCACACATAGACGTACAGACATACAGCTAGAGATACACACATGCGCATGCACACACACACACATACATACATGTACATATGCTGTCTGCATACTCATACATATACAATGCAGTGAGGTGTGTGAGAAGCCAGCAAGGATCCATGCTAATAGGAGGCAATGCTGCAGGTGTGTTATGTCATGCTTGCCTGGAACAAGCTTTGATGAACCTGCTGCATGACCCTGAGGGACGTTGACAGCATCCCACTCCCTACATCTTCATCTTTCCCAGCCTCCAGCAAGGACTTGTGCGACCTGCCAAACCTGTTGCCAGGTGCCAGGATGAAGATGCAGGGTGTCACACGCAGGGAAGAAGATGCAGAGCTCAGCATGAGCAGCTGAGAGGATGCAGCTGCTGCCCAAAGACAGAAACGACAGATGTATGGGGTGAAACATGCAAAGAAGTAGATGTACAGGGTCACGTATGCAGGCGAAGGTGTACATGGTGACACAATACCGGGATGAAGATGTATGGCGTGACAGAGACAGGGAGGAAGATGTATGGTGAGACAGAGTCAGGGGGGAAGATGTACAGGGTCACATATGCAGGGGAGCAAGCGTACCTGGTGACAGAAGCAGGGAAGAAGATGTACAGGCTGACACATGTAGGGAAGAAGATGTATGGGGTGACACATGCAGAGAAGAAGATTCACAGACTCACACAAGCAGGAAAGAAGATGTGCCGGGTGACAAACGCAGGGAAGAAGACGCACTGGGTCACATATGCAGGGGCAGATGGTTTACCTGGTGACACAAGCAGGGAAGAAGACATACACGGTCACATAAGCAGAGAAGAAGATGTGGCGGGTGACAACTACAGGGAAGAAGACAAAGGGAAGATGGTGTACCTGGAGACACAAGCAGGGAAGAAGATGTATCGGTCAACCTGAATGAGGTTGGCGGCATGAGCTGGCCACACGCCCTCAGTGTCATCCAGAATGAGAACTGAGGTGTCGGCACCCAACACCACATCCAAGCTCTTCACATGCCGCTGTGTGCTGTCTCTCTGCATCACAAACACCGGGTACTAGGGTTCAAGGTAGTATTAATTGTAACATGTGCAGTGACAACAACAATAATAATCATAATACTAATAGAAATAATAAGAGTAGTCATAATAATGTTAATAAAAACAGTAGTGATGATAATGACAATGATAATGATGATAATGATAAGAATGATAACAATAATGATAATAATGTTAATGTTAACAGTAATAATAACAATAATAGTACAAATAATAATAATAATCATAACAATAATAAAAACAACATTGATAATGATAGTAGTAATGATAAACACGCTTTCCAGCTCATGATGAGCTAGGTACGTGCAGGACAATGTTAAGGGTAAAGAACTCAAATGGATCAAATGCAGAGAGCAAATGTCACAGTAACCATGACAACAAAATTGATAGTAACAAAAACAACAACACTTTGCAGCTCATGATGAGTTAGGTAGTAACAACAGCAGCAATACTAGCAACAGTATAAATCATAGTAACACTGATGTTTACGCTTGACTGCTCATGATGAGCTAGGTTCGTGTAGGGCAAGCTTGTCTCTCCACAGCAGTCCATTGTGAGCGTCCATCTAAAGGTCTACTGATATGAGCAAACGTGATGACAAAGCAAGCTGACGAGGACAGTTGAGACCTTGGCCCAGCGCTATGTATGGACATTATGTATACGACCTAAACTCTAAAGCCTAGGTCATGCATATGTGTTTGAGCTGTGCATGTTACACATTCAGCCAAGCCATGCATGCATATGTGTTTGAGCTGTACATGCATACAATTTGATTCCTATAGTGGAAGGATGTATAGACACATTGCTTGTGAGAGCCAATGCAGAACATTCCGCAGGAGTAGGGCTTTGGCATGAGGGTTTAGGCCTGAGGGACTGTCCACATGCATTGTCATGCTCTCAGGAGAGAATGATCAATACCACCAAATGCAATGGGCACAGCTGGGCAAGCTGCATTGATACGAGCTGTGGCATGAAGGTGTAATGAGGCACTGCAATAAGGCAGCCAGGGTTCTGAAGCCACCCATACTCACTGCTGAGATGACGCGGCCACCAAAGAAGGTCTTGGTGGGATCTAACAGCTTGGCCATCTCAGCAGCATAGTCTTGATCCCCATGAGTGTAGATGTGAAGCTCAAACAGCTTGTGAGTCTGCACAAGGAAGTCTCTGATGCCTGGTCTCAGCTTAGTCCACATTAGCATATGCGGAAGCTTGAAGAGAAGCTGCTCCTCCCCTGTGCCCTGCTGCTCCAGCAGCTGCTCCAGTTTGGGCAAAATGTCCTCTGGCAGGTCTGCCATGCGCGTTGAGCTCAGCAGTGTGTGGTCTAGGTCCAAGACTAGCAACAGCTTCTTCTTGGACAGCAAAAACTTCAGATGCTGCGTCCTGCAGAGTCATTCAAGCATTCATTCATTACACAAGTGTCGTCGCCAAGGGTCAGGTTTAGGGCAACCTTCAGTGCCCTGGGCACTGGACTGTGCAATAGGCATCAGTGCATGTGTGGCAGCTTGCAGCCGTCAAGTCAAAATAGATGCATGCAAGCTAGCCTTTGCAGGTACTACACAGCAGGAGAGCCAAAGTCAGCAGTGACATGGGCTTCTGTGAGTTTGCTTTGTGCAATGCTTGGCACAGCAGGGCAGCATCGCTTGGCACAGAAAGGCAGCATCAGCTCACAGCTAGGCAGCTGACCATAGTTTTTGGATTTGATGCTGTATATGTATGATTTTGAAGCTCTGCGTTTGAGCAGGCTCTAGTTTGTGTACCTGATGCGCTCAGCTTCCTGAGCAGATACTCGGAGACCCATGTGGAGGTACCTTGCACAAGGCAACAGATATCAAGTCAGGTTCACAAACTTCATAAGGTGCTGCACTGCAGCAGTGAAAGCACAATCAGCCTGCAGCATGCGGGAGGACTCACTTAAGTGGTATAGCTGTCTCCTCCTGCTCATCAACAGAAGCCCCACATCGTATGCACATGCAATGCATGAGACCTGGGTGTGGCGGGCATATGGGTTGACTTGCATCTGCAGAAGAAATGAACAGTGTGACGCAAGCTACCTTTTTAACAATTGCACTGATCAGCATAATGTATGCTTCTTCTCAAGCTGGGATGCTCACCAGTACGCCGGCGCTTAGCCTGCCTCTCGTCTCCTGCAACTTGTGAAATGTCCACTCTGCATGACAAGCAGCCAGCTGTAAGAGTAGGCAGAGGGATGTCTCGAGAACACCACATTGTGCAAGTCATACTGCTCTACTGTGTGCGCTGAGGATCCCGGTGGTTCTTCTTCCGCATCGCTCTGATCTGACTGCAGCCCCTGATCAAGTAACGCCATCAAGTCGCTTGTACCGCTGCTGTAACTTGTTGTCGGGGAGCCGGGGCCCGACATGACAGGCAAATCAAGACTTGGACAGCTTAAGCTTCAACTACGCCGCGCAGATGCTCGTGTTGTGCCAGGCATTCCACACATGCATCTGCACCAAAACTGAAGCTTTCGGGCACGACCAGATCCCCACACGAGTGCGCCGACGGTCTCTGGAGCTAAGTGACGGCTCTGCTGCCTCAACGATGCGTCATGGGAATGTCGCATGGCAGCTCTGCGCAGAAGTCGATGAAGAAGCAGAGTCAAAGCTGACCTAACACAGTTGACGTTGACCATGGCCAAAGTCTCGCGACTTGCGCTCGATTCCTCAAGGAAAGTGCATCAGCGTTGGCAGGAGTTGCGGCCTTGACGACGTAGCGTTCCATGACAGCTGACTGGCGTGCTTCTCTGCCCAGTTTACCTTGACTTGGCTCGAAACTGGGCTGCGATCACTACGAGCCAAACGCAAGCGGGCTGGAGCTGCACGATTGACAGTGCCCAGCTTTGACTGACAGCATTTCAATCTGGGGAATCAGTTGGAGAAGCCTCAGCGGCCTCAGCCGGAACACCTGGCCGAGCTGCCTGAGGTTGTCTTTAAGGAGATTTTAGGTACCGGCAAGCTCACTTGGCAAGTCAGCGTCGGGTGAGCATGGACCTTCACAGCACTCGTAAAACAACACTTGCCGCATGTGCAGGCGGAGGACGTGTTCTCAAGACTCTGTTGTGTGTACATGATCAGGGAGGGCTAGTTGTGGTCAAGGTACTGCAGTGACGTGTATCTGCCACATTTTCAGGTGTTGCACCTTGTGCTGTCTTTCATCCTAATTGTGATCAGCACACAAGCGGCTTGCAGGTGTACTACAAGGCCGGAGGCGTTGTTGACGTGACACCATATGAGAAACAACTGAGTATTATCAAGTAAGCATGTCAGACTGTCAGGGCTCTTCCAAGCCACTGGAGAGGCTAACAGACAATGTGTGCATCACAGATGTTTACAACATTTGTATGCAAAAGGCTGCTTGCTCGATGTACCCTTTGGTTCTTTTGAAACAATAGCAACACGCATAGATTGATCAATAGCAATGCTTCCCTGCCAGGAGCCAGCTATCTGAGATACCGTGCTCTCATGTGTGGCCATTTCAGCAATGGCAGGACTCTGACAAGGCTAGCTACCTTTTGCGGCAGCATGTGTACTCCAACCTGCATCACCGTCTCAGTACAAGGCCGTTTCTGAGCTCTGTGGAAAAGGTAAGCCTTGTGAATTTGTATGCTCATATGTGTCTAACTGTGGTGCACTGCTGCATGGCTTGGATTTCTCATCTGGATCATGTGTGTAGCATTGCGTTACTGATGTCTAGTGATCCGCCTGGCTGGCTTTGTGAGGCACAACTACATGAGGCTCACTCGCTGTCCTAGGCAGATCACTAGCACATCAGTTGTGCAATGACTGCATAAATCATCAAGGTGTGCATGTCTGCTTTGCGTCTTCCTCCAACAAGTGTGCATTGTGACAGTCAGCCTGACTGCCTGTCATACAGTCTAGGCATGGGGTCGGTACGTCTTTGGATACATAGGCCGAATGTTTTGGCCTTCCTTTGAGGATGCTAACTCTGTAAATCTCAGTTGGGCATCTGGGCCAATTACAAGCTTGAACATACACTCCTAAACTCAGACTGAAATCTGTCCATGCAGCACTGGATAGCGTTTCAGCTGCTGCATGCCCTGGCTCAATGTCATGAGCGTGGTGTCTGTCATGGTGATATCAAGTGTGAGAATGTGCTTGTCACATCTTGGGACTGGGTGTATTTGGCTGACTTTGCATCCTATAAGCCTGTCCGGCTACTTGCAGACAACCCAGTAAGCAATGTCCTCTCTTATTCTTTGCCTACTGACTCAGATGTGTGTGTTGGTGCCAGCCACAAATTGATGGTCATGCTGCTTGTCCTTGAGGCATCTGACATTTTGCATATGCATGTTGCACACCAACCATTGTGCGTCACATGTTCATCTGCGTATCTCACGAGCTGCTTGCAAAAGAATGCTATTTGCACCAACAGCCTAGTTTGCACACTGTGCATCATTCAGATGGCCTGACGCACAGACAGCAGACTGCTGTACATCATCTGCTTAGCTCCTGTCACACTGTCGCATACCTCTATGTTCACAGCATGTTGCAACATCATGCTCACTGTTGCTTTCAAAAACAGCAACAGCAAAAGTGCCCTTGTTTACAATCAGTGACACAGACACTGTTGTTGCTACAACGCTCATCAAAGTCTGTGTCTGTACAGTTCGAGTTCTCATACTTCTTTGAGACGGGCACACGCCGCCGGTGCTACTTGGCACCTGAGCGCTTCATTGAATCTGGCCAGGCAGCACCACAGCCGGATGCCCTGCAACCTGCCATGGCAAGATTTGCATCAACCAACTGTGATATAACAATGTTGATGCTGGCGGCATAAATCAGTCAAGCTATGGGCTATGAGTCAGGCTGTGCTTACATGGCTTGCTCCTGAATCCATCGAAGCTTGGCCACTCACTGCTCACTTTTACTTTGTGGGATCAGGTTCAGCTGTCTATCATGTTCTGTATGCACATACAAGGCAAGTGCTTGGCATGACTAGTGTCTTGATGCACAACAGTTTGCATGCAAGTGTGAATTCAGACTGGTGTGACTATAGTGTAAGTTCAAAGTTGTGTGACTACTTGCAGGACGTATTTTCAGCAGGCTGTGTGCTGGCTGAGATGTTCTTGGATGGCAAGCTACTCTTTGACCGCCCACAGGTCCTACCCCTCCCTGCACCCCTGATCTGCACCATCCATCTGTGCCTAAGTGCATCACAATTGTCCAAACTCTGTTCTATGCAAGCTCAGTGTCATCACATGCCATCCAAGAACAGACTTCCTGTGTCAGGCACTGATCTTTTAGTCAAGGCAGTCTGTTGTTTGAGCACACAAAATTTACAGTTTTATTTTGTTGCTGCATGATGTGTGTCATCAGCCTGTCACACAACTGCTGGTAGTAGCTCATGATGTGGTGTGCATGTATGTAGCTGCTCAAGTACCGGAGTGGCAGTTACAGTCCAGAAGGCATGCTCAGTCAGGTGAGCAGCTTGTTCAATCATTCATGCATTGTACACATATCTTCCCTGAGGATGAGGCGTAACAAAGGCTGAGTAGCTCCCCGTATGAAAAACTTTTTCAATGTTAGCATGACAGCAGTAACAGCAGCTTCCTTATAGGAGGCAGTCACCTAGATGAACAACCTGTGCCTCATCACTTTCATCATCACAGATTAATGCAGTGATGTAGTCTATAGGCAAAGACACTAGCTTGCTTCTGCACATGCCCTGCCAGAGATCTCTCCGGGCTGCCGCCGTAGGAGGTTTGAGCGATCAGAACAGGAGCCTCCTAAGGCGGCATTGTGATTGCTGAAAAGTGCAAAAACTTCTTTTGTCTTTCCTCTGCTTACCCAGGGATGCTGAGGCTAAGGACATAAGCAGCTGGTATTCCTGTGGCATGTATCTAGTGTCCTTCCTCACTGTGTATTGATGGCCCACAATACACAAGGTGCAACACCACTGACAAGCTGCCCAGCTATGGCTGCAGTAGTATTTCATATCTTCAGTCTTTGAGCTGTACAACACAACACGGAAGCGAACAGATTCTCTTGTTTTTCTCTCTGTTCTCTGATCTTTTCTTTGCGTAAGGCTTTCTTGCTCTCCCATGGGATAAAAAATTCAGTGACAATTATAGGTATAATCAAAATAATATAATTATCAAAATCAAAAGTTAAAATAATGAAAAGCGAATAGAGAGAATGTAGCAGGACACAATACATACATGGTTCTGTGATTGCAGGTACAGCCTCCAGCAATGCGTGCTGTGATCTTACACATGATCCAGCGTGAGCCCAACTCGCGCCTGAGCGCCAAGGATTACCTCACCAGCTGGGGACCGAGTCTCTTCCCAGAATACTTCACTTCCTTTCTGCAGCCTTTCTGCCAGACCCTGTTGCCTCTAAGCGCCGATCTGCGACTGGCAGCTGTGCAGCAGGCCTTCCCACAGATGCTTCATTTCATGGCCCCTGGGACGGCCCCCACTCCCAAAGAGGGGCTGGGAGGGGTCAGCCCCCTGGGGTCCCAGGGCAAGTCCCCGGCCTTGTCAGCAGAGCCTTCAGTGGTAGAGTCAGTGGGGAGGGGGGCTGTTGGGTTGGGGTCAGACTCGGGAGATGGTTTAGCTTCCCAGTCAACATCAGCTGCAGCTACCAGGCCCAGCTCAGCTAGCAGAGGTTACAAATCAGGTGGGCACCCCGACAACCAATCATACATCCTGGCATGGACTGCATATGTTAATTTGGATCCTGTGATTGAAGCAATGAAGACATTGGATGTGAGTTATCCTTGTGGCGTTGCAAGGGCACAATTGACCAGAGATTGGCAGCAATCTCACCACGGCAAATACTGCCTCTGTTCTAAAGGTCTGCTCCTTTGGTATGACACGCCAAACCATGGCATGCTGAATGGCATAAGCAAACCACCAAAACTCCAAGTTCCAAGCCTCAGGCCTCCAAACATGCCAATTCCCTGCCTGTCAGAAATGTGCAAGAGAACCATAATAATCAGCAGCCTGGCAAACATGTCTTCGTATCATTAATGCTGCCTTGCATCTGCTACCACCCAAACAACTCCTGTTGCAGTAGCTGCATCTCAATGACCGTGAGTCATAACTGCATCAAGCCTAGGCTCTCCCCTTCACGGCTCTGAAACCACAGTCATGATGGTCTGCATTTGTAACATGATTCCCTCTACAGATGCCTGAAGCTACAGGGCTGTAATTGACACATTGTTAGATGCAGTGAGGTGCAGCTGCTGCAACAAAGTCTGTGTCAAGCATTGCTGCATTGACAAGCCGATTGCATACAGGCTCCGCCAGACTCATGGGGCCGTTGTTCAGCCCAAAGCACATGACGGTCACAACAGCGCGCGTTGTTTTCATGTAAAAATGCAGCACAGGCAATGATGCAGTAACTGCAACACTTTCTATGATTCATGCCATCAAAAAGATGGCAGAAGATGCAGTACGAAAAACACCGACAAAAGTGTACCCCAAGAGACATTTTCACATAGGTTGATGCACGCACAACACGACCGCCATGCTGCCAGTGCTGACAAAGAAGCAGCTGGTGTGAGGCCTGCTATGCTGGCCATTGACAAATTTGCCAACCAGCGCATTGCACGCATCCGCAACGTAGTCTGGCACGTTGTGGACATTACTCTCCAAGGTTTGGCTAAGCAGGAAGATGTCGTCAATTGAATTCTGCAGGGAGAGAAGCAGCTGCTGTCAACACAACATCAATGATACACTGTAACAATGGTACACTGTAACAATGATGTTCCTGTACCGCAGGTCTAGTTTGAATGATGTTGCATTACAGTTTATTGTCAAAACTGTTGTATTAGTAGAACTTACAAGGATGTACAAGACAGGCTGCTCTGGAGACACACCACTTGTCCTGCACGTATCTAGCTCGTCATGAGCTGGAATGCAATTTTACTACTATTTTATTGTTCTTATCATTATTAAAAATTCATGATTATAAACATCATTATTGTTGTTATGTGCTGCAGGCAGAGAAGCAGCCGCTGCAAGAGCTTCCATGCTTGCCATCAACGAGATGACAGCAGATGCAATGCTGGGAACGCCGGACTCAGATCTCTGGCACAACGTTGATGACCTCCTACACAACGTGAATGATCTGATGAGCCGCCTGGATCAGAGGCAGGGAGACGAAGGGTTACAGGGCGAAGAGCAAGAAGAGGCAGATGGAGTCTTCTTCAGTCGAGAAGCTGCTCCTAGCGGCAGCCCTAAAGAAGCTTCCGCTGCTGTTGAGGATGCTGCTGCTGGTTGCGCCACACCATACACTGAAGTACAGGCATGTTCACAGCCTTTCTTTGGGTTACAACCTCTATGAGAGCCCAGTGGCATAGCACCAATGTTGCTGGCATGAGTTACACCATGTTTTGAAGCTCAGATGATCTTTTGCCTTACGCATCGAGACTTTTGCAGAGTCGGCATATGCAAAGACAGGAGAGTCTAGAACATCGACTGCAGTCCTGCACTACACCACAGCCATGAGCAGACAACAATGGCTGTGGTGCAGGTTGCCGGTCAACAATGACTTTTGGTACAGTGCAATCGGACACTCTCATTGCAAAGTAAAGTACAAAGCTGCGCTGTGCTGAGCTGCAGAAGGCTGTGCTGTGCTGTGCTGTGCTGTGCTGTGCTGTGCTGTGCTGTGCTGTGCTGCAATTTGAGCTGCAAGCAATTGAGTCAGCTGCTTTTCATTGCTACAGGCAGCAATATCAACACCCCTTGGCTATATTCAAAACGCGCCACTGACAGACTCTGGGGACAGCATGATCCTGGTTGCGGTCCTGCTGTGCACGCTGCTGAGGGGTGTGCGCATGCAAGAGAGCAAGATTGCAGCCATCTCTCTGCTTACGCAAGCTGCCATGCATTGTGATGATGATACCAGGCTGCAGCGCATCGTGCCATATCTGCTGGTATGCCGTGCTACAATTAAATATCAAATAACTAAATAAAGTATCATTATATAAATTATATAGCTATTTAATGTTTAATATTTATTCAAATAAGTACTGAAAACGTATACTTAGCCAGCAGGCATCAGGTACGTGCGACCATGCCATGCTGACTCAAATGGGCCTACCTTTAACGCAGGTGTCAAGCAAACGCGCAAGCAAGCAAGCTATGACATTCAAACAAGGCTACCTACAAGCGTATGTGCAAGCAAGCAAGCAAGCAACTGCCGTTGCCATTGCTGTTGCTACTGTCACTGCTGCTGCTGTTGTCTGTGCTAGTGCTATGCTGTCTTGCCACTGCTGCTGCTATTGCTTGCTTTGGCTGATGACCTTTTCTTGCTATGCTTGCTTGCTTCTGCCTTTGCCCACTGTGGTCACCATTCTTAACATCAGCATAATTGTCATTGACGTTGACATTATGTGACGTTGACATTATGTCAACATGCTGACTGACAGCTCTCGCATGCTCCTGTTACTGCCTGACGAGACTTGTTAGGAAGGTATGTTGGTTCAACCACCATGCAAACAGCTTTATGGTGCAACAAGATGGAGGTCTCTTATATGTTCCCCATCTGCAAGACACTGTCCTCGTGCCATCCTTTCACAACCTGTGTCCCAGCCTCAAATTCATTGTAGAAGCATTGCGATAGAAACAGAAACAAGCACAAGCAAAGGTCGCAGTAACAGCAATACTGACAGTAGCAGTGACTGGTATCCGCTTCAGTAGTAGTCACAGTAACAGCAACACTGATGGCAACAGTAACAGTGAAAGTAAGCTCGACAGCAATAGTGACGCTCTAAATCATTTCCACAATGGAGAACTACTGTCTCCTGACATTTCTCCATTTGGATTCCCAGTGTTGGGATGACGTTTTTGAGTAAACATAGACATTATGGGATCGAAAAGAGTTAGTATGTCTGCAGGCCATGGTGGCAGAGCCCCTGGCAGCAGTGCGGTGCACAGCCCTACGATGTTTGGGAAGAGTGCTGGAAGCGGTCGACTCTCTGCCTCCCAGCGATGCCAAGCTCTTCAACGAGTGAGGCCCGTCTGCTTGCATTGCTCTGAGTATGCTTTGCAAGCACTCAACCTGCGCTGCATGCGGCAAGCCTGTGACTGGATGAGCAGCAAGTAAAGGCTGTGTGACAGTACAGTTTGAGTTGCTCCGGGCTGCTGCCTTAGGAGGCTCCCGCTATGCTTGCTGAAAAGCACACATTTTTCTTTTCTTTTCTTTTCTTTTCTTTTCTTTTCTTTTCTTTTCTTTTCTTTTCTTTTCTTTTCTTTTCTTTTCTTTCCTTTCCTTTCCTTTCCTTTCCTTTCCTTTCCTTTCCTTTCCTTTCCTTTCCTTTCCTTTCCTTTCCTTTCCTTTCCTTTCCTTTCCTGTGTCAGGGGACAATGAGGAGGCTTTTGAAGGTGCAGCATGACTTGCGAGGCTCTCCAGCCGCCCCACATTCATCTGTACCCACCGCAGCACGGTGTGAAATATGTTTCACATCTATCAATTTCCCAGCAGTCTGACTCTGACGCTGCTACTGCTGCTACTGCTGCTGCTGCTGCTGCTGCTGCTGCTGTTGTAAGTACACACTGCCTTTGCTTTGCCATCACACCATGCGGAGGCTGTTAAGATGCAGCAGGCCGTAATGCCTCTGCAGTAGCCATAGCAGCAGGCTGTTTCATATCACATCTTTCAATCTCCAGCAGCCTGACTCTGACACTGCTGCTGCTGTTGCTGCTGCTGTAGGTACATTCTGCCGTCACTTTCCTTGGTGCCAGCAGACCACAAGGAGACTGCAAAGGCGTCAGCACACCTTGATTGGCTCTACAGCACCCACACCAACAGGCCTGTCACATCCTAGCAGTCTGACTCTGACACTGCTGCTGCTGCTGTAGGTACATCCTGCCATCACTTTCCTTAGTGCCAGCAGACCACGAGGAGACTGCAAAGGCGCAGCACACCTTGATTTGCTCTGCAGTACCCACAGCAGCAGGCTGTTGCATTTCACATCTGCCAATCTTCCAACAGTCTGACTCTGGCAACGCTGCTGCTGCTGCTGCAGGTACATCCTGCCTGTGCTGTGTCCAAGATGCAGCATGCCATGTTTGGCTCTGTAGTAACAAGGAATAGGCAACAGGCTCTTGCTGTGACATCTGACAATCTCCTGGCAGCCTGACTTGGACACTGTTGCTGCTGCTGTAGGTACATCCTGCCTTCTCTGTCCTTGGTGCCAGCAGACCACGAGGAGGCTGTGAAGGTGCAGTATGCCTTGGTGCTTGCACAGCTGGCAGCAGCTGCCCACAGGTTCCTGCTGCACCTGCAACAGCTGGCCAACACCCAGGCCCACCCTGACCCCTCCAGCCCTACCCTGGTCAGCCCCTGTCACACCCCTGCAGCTCTGGTCACTTGCGGATGTGCTCTGTGGGCTCTCATCCCCCAGTACTCTGTATTGTCTTACAGTTCTAGTCGGGTACAGGTACAAATAACAAAACTTGTGATCAAAGAAGGTAAATAACAGACAGAGTATCGACCAGGTCATGAATTCCAAACCGCATGTGCCTGTGGTTGGCATTCAAGTGACACTCAGTTGCAGATGTACTTGCCAGGCCTTTGTGCTATTGGCATGCGTCCTGCATAGCTCTACCTAACTAGGTCAGAAATGGATCATGCATGACACCACTTGTAAAATGGGGGTGGTCTTCACATGGTGTGTTTGCTGTCAGTCTACTGTCAAGTCTGCTCAGTGCTTCCTTGGAAATGCCTCTGCTGGTTTAAGCACTATATTCAGGGTTAACCCTAAACCCTGATTTCAACAACTGTATTGCTGCCCGAAAACAGTTTCAATGTTACCCATTCGTAAGCCATTGTAAAACACAAAATGACAAGTGTTTTTTAAACTATTTTTTTACTGGTAGATTTGCGTAAATAAAAACTGGTTACATTAGTTTATTTTCCTTGATTCTGGTTCAACGTAACCGCCGCTGCATGATTGGGCCATATTTGACAGCCAATGTGAACGCTGCTAAACAAGTTGGTTTTCATGCAAAAACATAATGTTCACACTCCAAGAAGTCTTTTCCTTTTTTGAAGCTACAAGAACACAGCTTCTGCGGTTGCAAGCTTCACTATATAACTCACTCATTTCTTTCTCGCTGGCTTTCACACAACAGAGGTGCACGCACTAGCATTCACTGCAGGTTCGTGCATGCTACTTCTTAGATGCAAGCCACACTATATAAGCTCACTAACTCCTACCTCACGGACTGGCACAAAGAGAACGCGCACTTGCTAGCATGTGTATTGCAGCTCTTTTCAGTCCCAAAACGTGTAGTTTGATTAAGAAACCTCATCCCTACACCGGAAATCTAAAATCAGCAACGTCTGGGAACAGTAAAAGCGCTTTTCTACATTGTGGAGATGTTATAGGTACGATATGATGCCGAGCTAGCTGCACTGAGAAGCGGGGTTGAGAGAGTTGTGGTGGACTATACAAGCTCACTGATTCCTACCTTGGTGATTTGCACAAAGGGAACGCACACTTGCTAGCACCTATATTGCAGGTTCGGTACGATGCCGAGCTGGCTGCATTGAGAAGCGGGGTTGAGAGAGTTGTGGTGGAACTGGTGGTTGGTCCAAAGAGCAGCGCAGCCACTAGGAAGGCAATTCTGCCCCACATGGATGATTTGGCCGCCTTCCTGGGACGCAGGTCAATCCCCACACTTCATGCTTGATATGGTTGCAGCGTTGGTTTGTAACCCTGCAATGTACTTGAGCACGTCATTGCTCACACTTCAGAGGCTTGATATGGTCATGGTGTTGATTTGCATCCCTGGAATGTACTTGAGCACATCATTGCTCATATTTCACGCTTGATGTGGTCTCAGTGTTCATTAGCAATCCAGGAATCATCCCATAAACTTGATGATGGTCTCAGTGTTGATTTGCATGCCTGGAATGTACTTGATCACGTCATCTCTTGCAGCTGTTGATGGTCTCAGTGTTGGTTTGCATCTTCTGAAACTACTTGAGCACGGCGTCTCCTGCACCTGTCAAAAGTCTCAGTGTTGATCTGCATCCCTGAAGGTACTTCAGCACATCATCTCTTGCACCTGTTGGGGGTTTCAGGTCTCCCTGGTGTAAAAGCAACCTTGGTGGTGTTGTGGTGCAGGGAAAGCAACGACTTCCTATTGCCTGCCATGATCACCTTCCTGAATGACCGCGACTGGCAGCTGAGGGCGGCCTTCTTCCACCACATTTGTGAGATGGGCGCCTACGCTGGCAATGAAGGCCTGCAAGCCTTCCTGCTGCCTTGCCTGGAGCAGGTCAGTCTTCTTCTGCTCACAGGGATTCAGAAACCCTTACAGGGATTTCAAAACGCTGCAAGTAGGGATCCAGAAAGGCCTGCAAGCCTTCCTGCTGCCCTGCCTGGAGCAGGTCAGTCCTCTTCCTCTGCTCTCAGGGATTCAGAAAAAGCTCACAGGGATTCAGAAAATGCCCACAGGGACTCTGAAACGCTAACAGGGATTCAGAAACGCCGGCAATGAAGGCCTGCAAGCCTTCCTGCTGCCTTGCCTGGAGCAGGTCAGTCTTCTTCTGCTCACAAGGATTCAGAAACGCTTACAGGGATTTCAAAACGCTGCAAGTAGAAATCTGGAACGGCCTGCAAGCCTTCCTGCTGCCTTGCCTGGATCAGGTTGGTCCCCCTTTTCCCACAGGGATTCAGAAATGCTAACAGGGATTCAGTAAAGCTCACAGGTATTCAGAAACGCTCACAGGGACACAGAAAAGCTTACAGGGATTCAACAATGCTTACAGGGATTCAGAGACGCTCTCAGGGATTGGAAAATGCCCATAGGATTCAATAGGGATTCTGCAACGCTCACAGAGATCCAGAAATGCTCACAGTAATTCTGCAACTTGCTTTTAGAGAACCATCTCTTGGGCAGTGTAATCACAACTAAACAACCCCTGCGGATAGTGAAAGTATGTGTCTACATTGGGGAGACAACCAGGCATGATTTGGGCACTATACTCTGTGTCAATCTGGAGTACACTGCATGTACTGTATAATGCTCAGTCAGGCAATCAGGCATGATTTGGATATTGTATTCCATGCAACTGTTACACTCCATACGCCATGTACTTTACGCATACTCCATCCCTCTGCAGTGCATTTGAGCGAGCATCTGGTACGTTCTGCTGCCCTACAAGCAATTTGCTGCACAAAAGACAGCAGTTTTTGCAAGCATCAAAATGTGTGCATGGACACCAAATCTTCAAGCAAGCGTGAATGCTTCAAAACAACAGTCCTCCGGCCATTTTTTTTTAAAAGACAAAAGGCCTGCGTGTTGAGCATGGGTGAGCATGTAATGCTCTTGTTATAGAAACCACCTTTGTTTGCAAGAATAGGAACTCAACAAACTTTGAACTTTAGAGACAAATAATTCGATTAAAAGGTAGCAGAAAGATTGCTCATAGTTAACTGTCTTGATTAGTGCTCCTGGGGCATGTCTGGCTGCCACATCCCACACATACCACTTGATCGGTCAGACTCCTATCTACTTTGAAGTTTGGCTTGAACACCTTCCACTGCCTAAGTATAGGTTCGCATTCTCATGCAAGGGAAGATATTCAAGCCAAACTTCAAAGTAGATAGGAGTCTGACCGATCATGTTTCGTGCATGGACTCTACACTTGAGGTTCAGGAACTATTCAGGACTTGGGAAACAGAGTGAAAGCCTGGTATGATGATGCAGGCGTTAGCAGATGCAGAGCATGGGGTCATTGCAGAGGCGGTGCGCTTCCTGACTGTCGTATGCCGTGATCGCCTGATCCGCAAGCCCTCGGTCTTGGCTGCTGCTCGCAAGGTGGGCCCATACCAACACACGTGTTCTTCCTCTTCTGCGTCATGTTCAACATGACTGATTGCTTCTTGCCTAGAGGACTGACATCTCTGGCACGTCTGTACAGTCCACTTTGTGGGCTGGACACTTGAAGTCTGCTCCTTGTGTGTTCTTGTTGCACGTGCTTGTTCAGTAGCCGCTGTCCCATAGCTGTGTGCAGACAAGATTAGCCATTTCCTTACGAGACAGGAAACAGCACAACTTCTCATCACTTGATTTGTTGCTCGTTCTGTTGTTTGGTGCAGAAGTGCAAGGGAAACCCAAGGTGCTGATGTATCAAGGCCATTGTAAAACTTTCAGTCTGGACTGTGTCCAAGCCTGAGTGTTGACTGCTTCAGGTGGCTCCAGCACTGTTACAGCATCCCAGCGCAAGCGTCAGATCAGCAGCAGTAGACTTCATCTCAGCAGCAGCAAGCTTCCTATCACCCCCAGATGTCTATGCCCATCTGCTCCCCTTGATCACCCCTGCTGTCACTTCTGAGCCAGCTTCCCTGACCAGTCAACAAGCCATCGTTGAGCAGCTGCCCAAGCAGCTTCAGCAGCGGAATCTTGAGAGACCCTGGGTGGGGTCCAGTAATACCCCAAGTTTGGGTGTGGGCAGCAGGCGCCCCCCCGGGTCATATGCACCATCCGATGCGTCCGTGTCGTCTGCGTCCAGTCTCAAGAGAGCTGGCAAGTCGCCCAAGTCAGGTAGCACAGTCAGGTGTACTGAAGCCTAGATTAACAAGATCATGACAGAGGGCCTGTCATGTGACCTTACTGATCCTCATAAGTCATCAGGTCATGTGCAGCTGTGCTACACCTGTCACCTTGCATGGCAAGCAGAGCGCCGGTGTCTATGTATGCTATACAGCAATCTGTGATTTTGGTACAGTGGTGCTTGGCATTGTGATGACCAACATCGCATTTCGGTGCAGCCTGCTTGCAGTGTGGTGACTGATCAGCTGCTGTTCCAGGTCACCCAGCTTCTCGGGCAGGTCCGCCCCCATCACCCACACCTTCCCTGGCACCTTCCAGGAGGGGGTCCCCAAAGCACCGCCGGGGACAAGGGCATCCCAAGGGCTCAGATGAGGGGATGCTGCGACCAGCATCGGCAGTGTACTCACTGCGCCTTCCGCAGCAGCAGGCACAGGAGCATAATTCATACCTGGCAGCTGCCATTGCAACTGCCAATGCAGCTTCTGACAGGCCTGCAGCAGCATCCATGGCAGGTGGGTCACCCAGCAATTTATTAAGTTGCTGGAGAATAGAGCAAGCAAATTTTGCTGCAAATTCAATTGAACAAGCATCAGACTTCTTGCTGTGAAGTCAATCTGCCATGACAAGCAACATGGGTGTGTGTACATGTGTATGTGCAGAGATACTGAATGTGCTGACAGCAACTTCTGTCTGTTTGCATGTACAGAGATGTTGAGTATGTTGACAGCGACAGCAACTTCTGTCTGTCCGTGTGTGTACATAGAATCTGCATGTGCTGACAGCAACTTCTGTCTGTGCGTGTGTGTGCAGAGATGCCTGGTATGTTGACAGCAAAGCTGGTGAGCAGAGCCAGCAGGGTGTTTTGCCTATCAACATCTGTATGTTCGTGTGTGTGTGCAGAGATGCCAGGTGTGTTGACAGCAAAGCTGGTGAGCAGAGCCAGCAGGGTGAGCAGCAAAGTCAATCAGCCAAGCATCAGAGCTCATCTGCTGTGAAGTAAATCTGCCATGACAAGCAACACGTGCTGACAGCGATTTCTGTGTGTGTGAGTGCAGAGATGCCGGGGGTGTTGACAGCAAAGCTGGTGAGCAGGGCCAGCAGGGTGAGCAGCAAAGGTAGTGTGGAGGCTGCTGCGGCCAGCCGCCTGCAAGGAGCCCTGGCAGGGCAAGACGACAACCCACTGTTCCTGGGCGGCATCCGAGTTCCTCCGGCTGAAACCATCACTGATGCCATGGGCGCTGCAATAGCCACAGGTATTCAATAGCTCTTTTTTATCCCAAATGGTCTATGCTTAATTCAGAAATTGATGCCTTGGGCACTGCAATAGCCACAGGTACTGAACAGCTCTTTTCAATCCTGAAATGACAACTTCAGTTCGGAAACGTCATCCCCGCACTGGAAATTTGAATTCAGAAATGCCTGGGGACAGTCAAAGCGCGGTTCTACGCTGTGGAGCTGTTTTAGGCCTGAAATGCTTAGTGCTTAGTGTATGATGTTTCCTCAGTTGTCTGTTGACTTCTCTGATGAGGGGACTGAAGACAGGAAATGTACATTCACAGACTGATTGATTGCACTGTACAGACAACATCAGACCATGCCTTTTGGCATGGTAGAAAAGAAACCGTCGTAAAGATGGGGTATATTGGGCCTAGGGGTTTCCAGCCTGATTTCTCATAATGGATACTTTGGGTGCAGCGTCCAACTCCATGCACTGTTTAGCACACACATGCACCAACACTGACATGCACTGCTTCAGTGACAATACAATGGCCAGCGCTCATCCCAGCAGAGAGTGATGCGTCACTGGCCAATTTCAGGTTTGCCCAAAAAGTGATAGTAAAAAACAAAAATGGTGTATCTTTGCTGCAGCACCTTGCTTCATTTGCCTTCTGCAGGCTTACCCTCCCAGGCAGGGGCGATGGGCAGAGGGGCGGTCTCTCAGACCCCCTGGCACCCCCAGGGCGTCCTGATAGCCCACCTTGCAGAGCACAGGCAGGGGGTGAACCAGCTGGCTGTGGCCGCCAACGGCCTCTTCTTCGCCAGCGCCAGTAACGATGAAACGGTGAAGGTGTGGGACTGTAGACGCCTGGAGAAGGATGTCTCCTTCAAGAGTAGACTCACCTACGCTAGTCAAGGTATGGAAGATGTCTACTTCAAGAGTAGACTCACCTATGCCAGTCAAGGTATGAAAGATGTCTCCTTCAAGAGTAGACTCACCTACGCCAGTCATGTGATCACTCTGTCATGGCTGCAGGTGGTAAAGCTCTGTGCTGCGCAGCATGTCAGGACGGACAGAGCATAGCCAGTGGCAGCAGCAATGGCAGCGTGCATGTGTGGAGGGTGGAGTATGTGACACGCTCGGGCGGCATGCCTGACAAGTACTCCGGCCTCCAGTGTAAGCCCCGGTGTCCCGTGGCACCTTCTCATATTCATTTAAACTCAGCATTCTCAGCATATCCCCTGATGAAGTCCACAAACAGAACGTGTGGATTGCTTGCTTGCTTGCTTGCTTGCTTGCTTGCTTGCTTGCTTGCTTGCTTGCTTGCTTGCTTGCTTGCTTGCTTGCTTGCTTGCTTGCTTGCTTGCTTGACTCAGCAACAACGCTTTTCAGCTCATTATGAGCTAAGTACGTGCACGACAATTCTCGTCTCTGCACATAGCCTCACAGACATGGTCAGACACAACCAGGGGGGGGCTGTTTGCAGGTCTGAAGGAGGCCCATGGGGGGGGTGGCGCTGTGATGGCGCTTCAGAACTGGGGTCCCTTGCTGCTGACTGCAGCAGCACGTGATGGCTTGCATGGCTGGGACCTGCGCACCGACACGAAGGCCTTCAGCTTGGCAGGCACGCCGCACCAGGTGACGCTCTTGCTGCTAAGTGCAGTGCTGCATGTGATCTGTGAGTTGGTGTGAAGCGCCTTGTTGCTGACTGCAACAAGCTGCATGTGATCTGGCGGTGAGTTGGTGTGAAGCTCCTCGTCGCTGACTGGAACAAGCCGCATGAGAGCTGGCTGTGAATTGGTGTGAAGCTCTTTGTCGCTGACTGCAACAATGTCTGTGAGTTGGTGTGAGTCTCCTTGTCGCTGCCTGAAACGATGTGCAGTGGCCTGTGTGGCTGAAATTTCAGGGGTTTTAATGTAGGGCTTGAAACTTGAATCTGCTCTGACCAGAAAAGGGTGGTCTGTCTGCAAGGCTACATCAATTACACTTGCAGGGCCAGTGTGTGCAGCGCCAGTGTGTAAAGTGCCAGTGTGTGCAGTGCCAGTGTGTGCAGTGCCAGTGTGTGCAGTGGCCTCATCAACCAGCCCTAGTAATACTTTGTGTACTGTGAGACACTGAAAGTAATGTTCTTGCCTGTGCAGTCTTACACAGTGCTCCTCTTGGCATGAGCACATTTCTACTGATGGCAGCTTTGCTGTGAGTCAGCCTGATAACTGATGCCGAGGGTATGCATGTAGGGTCTGCTTCAAAGGCTAGCATGTGACGGTCCAGATTCCCCTTGGCTGCTGACTGGGACCTCCCGAGGTCACCTTACCCTATGGGACATGCGCTTTCAGATTCCCCTCACCCAATGGGCCCACCCCCTAGGGCAGCCTGTAGAGGCCCTGGCCCCTGCTGTTGCCCCTGTCGGGCATCTGGGCCTGAGGGGGGGTGGCCGGGGGTCATCCCCCCTGGTATACATTGCAGCAGGAGGGCATGAAGTTGGCCTCTGGGATGTTGAGGAAGGTAAATGCCACCAGGTAAGCTGCAGGCTTTTGTCCCTTCCTGCCTATATTTTGATAGATCACCTGCTTTGAATTGAAAACATGTGCGCTAAGAAGAGTGATGAGTCTTGAACCCAGCGTGTGCGTTTATGGTTGCTGAGGTGTCACCACAGATCTGTCACAAAAAATGACACCCCTTCCACATCAGCAAGGTGAGCTTGCCTGGTCAGACTGATCTGCCACTCATCTGGAGTCACAGTCCTGATGACAGTGTAACCCTACGCCCTAAGTCCTTAACCCTCTGTGCACAAAGTAGTACATCAAGGCTTGACCTCACGGTGACAGAGTTGTGCCTGGCGCAATAACTCTTCGATAATATAGTATTCTATAATAGAAAGTCTTAGCTGTGTGCACACAATGTTGATTTTGTCCATCTCTGGTGCCCTATGCCTGAATGTCATGACACTCTGCATTTGAACTCATGCTGCATGTAGTGTCACCTCATCCTGCATGTTGTGTCACCTCATCCTGCATGTTGTGTCACCTCATCCTGCATGTTGTGTCACCTCATCCTGCATGTTGTGTCACCTCATTCTGCATGTCACCTCATTCTGCATGTCACCTCATTCTGCATGTCACCTCATTCTGCATACCAGTGTGCATACATGTACAGGTCCTGAGGTGTCAGCCAGAGAATGGGGCAGTGGCCCCTGACCAGCCGCCCGCAGCCCTTATGCGGCCCAGCCCCATGGGGTCACCCTCCCCCCTGGACCCCTCAGCCCTCAGTCAGCATCTGGCGACTCAAGAGCTGCAAGCTCCTAAGGTCTCCAGTGCAGGGTGAGTCACTCAGTTTAGTTATCCTGGTAGTACATTTTGCTGGAGCTTGTGTGCAGGTTCTGGACAACAGGTCATGTGGATGAGCAAGAGTTAATCCAATCTTCTCACTTGCTCAAAGCAGCATCGTCACGCTTTAGGCTGTCCTAGACTGCCAATGTGCTGCCCTCGTGGTGTTGCATCCAATTTTTTGAAGCTGTTGCATTCCAGCACCTTTGGATCACCATTACCTCTGATTCCTGATTGCTACACACATTGCAAGCTGGAAAACAGGTCGCTTTACAGAGTGCACAGCCACATGTGTCTAACAGCAGTGTTCTTCATTGCTGCACAAAGGGGCACTCTCCGGGCTGTTGCCTTGGGAAAGCATGAAGTTTCATTTTTCTTTTCTGCAGGTGCCATGCTCTACTGCCGACAGGAGCTGGACCCTTGCTCACAGGAGGCAGTGACCGCTGCATCCGCCTTTGGGATGCAGCCTATCCCCAACAAAGCTACATAGTGGCAGGTCCCCCTGCTGCTGACTCAGCCACCGCTTCTTCTTCTCAGCCAGCTGTGGCCACAGCCCAACAGCCTGTATCATACAAGTACTTGCAGCATACTGTGCAACAGGTCTCAGTGGTAGATGAGGTTTGCAGACCAACTGTAAGTTCCCTGTCAGGGCAGAACGGGACAACTGTTCCCAGCTATGCAGACAGAGCATTTGCTCAGAGCCATCGAGATACAGTCAAGTGTTTGCTGCCGCTGTATGTGAGCGAACAGCTGTTGCTTTCTGCTAGTCAGGATGGTGTCATCAAAGCATGGAAGTGACTTTGCATCGAGCTGCAGCTGGCATCGTGTGCTGCTGTTCACATGTTCAAATCTAAAACTTTAAATGTCAGAGAGGGCTGTTTGCTAGCTTTGAAAGAAATTCTTGGTATTCTTCAGGAGCAGTGTGTTTCACCTCTTGTTGCTCAGTAGCGCATCATCAGCTTTCATGCGGATGCATTGATATGAAACAATGCTAAACGCATTGTCTAATGACGCTCCACACGACCCCAGCAGCGCCGCTCACATGTGATTTTGGCTGCTGCTACATTGTGTCTTCAGTTTGGTGTTGGATACATGCGTCGATCATGACCAGTCATCAACCGCATGCGCAACACTTTCAAAGCTGATGTGCATACAGAGTTTCCCTTTGGCAGCTACACAGAAGATGATCAATAGCGGCATGCTTGAGCGACCTGAGAGTTACTGGCAAAAGTGGCTATCTAACGGTGTTTGAACACTGACGATATTAGCTTGTTGACCGCCTACAACCAGGTTTGTTCGCTGTCAGCAAGTACAGAATCACCCCTGTTCAAAACAAAATAGCTGTCATGTTCAAAAGCATATTGAAGTGCTGATTATAGCAAGACAGTTTTCACTATCAAGACGCCAAGCTCGATGATTTCATCTGGACAAAAGGGAAGCTCGTGTCCAGGTCAAATCAATACAACAGAGCATTGCTCAAAAAGTTAGCAGTCTCCAGAAAAACAAGCTCCAACAAGACCACACACAACTCTGCATACTGTGAACATGACGGCAAGCCTAACTCAATACCGCTCTGCCAAAGAAGGGATAGAGAAGCCACCATGAGTCCAGCCAACAAGCAAACTGAGAACAGCCCAGCAAACCAGCCAAACAAATGCTGCTCTTGGCTGTGCAGATCCTGATACCCACTGTGATACCAGCTATGCCAGACATAGACACCTGCTTGCATATGCAGCTGGCTGGCAGCTATGTGCAACAGCTCAGACGGCAGCACAGCCAGCAGCAGCTTCAGCTTATTTGCAACAAATTTGTCGTACCATACACACCTCACTGCAAACTCACGGGCAATAACTAGCAACTCTGCCTTGGTTTAAAATTCATATTCCATACCTTTGATCATAAGTCCTGGCTTTCTTGCATTGTCTTCGAGCTGCAAGCGATTCCACCGGTCAACACAAACAGCCAGCGAATCGATTAACGCGCAACCAGTGTTGCCTTGTGCACTCAATCATTGCTGCCTATAAATCTCCTGTGGACTTGATGATCCACGAACTTCATCACAGTTGAAACCGCAGCTGTGAGTAGAGTCCGTCGCACCCAATTTAGACACACGAGGTTGTTAGAGCAGACGAGCCTGGCCCTGCACATGTTGTTTCAGTACTGACTATACTGATGCACAGAAAGCCTGCAAGCTATGCTCTCTCCCCTCTGACTGATGAGTCCAGCATGCAATGTTGCAGGAAGTCTCTGGAATGACTGACATAGCAGAGCCGGCCTGGACCTTCGGTATCGTGGGTGACATCTGGGATCAGATGCTGACCTTGTGCCATCCGCAAGCTGTAGGTCATATCCAACTGACTTGCAAGCTTTGGAAGCAAGAATGTCGCCTGCGCCTGACTCAGCTTGAGCTTCCTCCCCAGCCAAGAAGCGAACTGCAAGCTCTAGCAGCAGCTTTACCAACAGCGGCAAACACGTTTCAGAGTGCTACACGCAAGCTCCTCCATTGCACATTTTGAGAGAATTTTCGCTTCTGACCAGTCTGACAATTGAAGGTGATCTTGAGCTACGATCAGATGAACAGAAAGCCTTAAAGACTTATCAGGGCTGCAAGTGTTAAGTCCTCCAGCTGGCCGCAGCTTGGCTTACCAAATGACAGACATAGGGCTGCCAGAATCACTCACATCTCTGAGCATTGATGGAATGAAGTTGGATACTGACTGCTGGAATTGGCAGGCCATCCCTGACACATTGCACAGCATTCACTTGGCAGACATTCACATAACATCTGGCTCCCACCTGACTTGGCTTCAGCAGCTATCTTCCATCCAACTTGCGTCTTTGCAATGCTGCTTCTTTCACTACGACAATGTGGATTTGTACAGCTATCTGGATTTCCTGATTTGTGCACCAAACCTCAGGAGTGCTGGTCTACAGATTGAGTATGGTGAGAGTACTGTCAGTGTCCTGAGAGCCCTGAGCAAGCTAATGTCCTTGTTCACTCTCAACCTGAACAAAGGATGGAACACTCCCGACCCACAGCTTGGTTGTTGTCCTGGCAACTGGCTGTTGAGTTTAAAGTCTGTTTCCAGCTTAATTTTGAGAGACCTGCTGGCATCAGTATGCATTGCTGCAGGCAGCATGACATGGCTGTCTGCCCTGTCAATCTTTGCCAATGGGCATCAGTTTGCAACTGCCAGCACTTCGGCTGCCCTTGCTCATCTCACCAGACTGACCTCCTTGACATTGCAGGGCCCAGCATTGGGCAATGCTCAGGTGACATTTCTGCATCCTCTGGCTGATTTGGCTGTCTGTACATTGGATGCAAGTTGGCAGAATCTACGTATATTCGAGTATCAATTCAGGGAGTTGAGGCATGGCTATCAAGCCATGTTTGGCTTGAGTGCTCTGACATCATTGTCCTTGTCAGCAAGTTTTCCATTAGGCCCAGACCTCAAAATGAATGCCTTAGCTTTGAACACCAATCTGCAGAGTCTTGAGTATGATAGCTTACATCTGGTTTCAAGTTACTGCATCAGGACTGTGGCAATCTTGACTCGCCTAACATATCTGTGTTTGTCTGGCTCCCAGTTCCCAATCACATTGTTGGGTTTAAGCTCTCTTAGGTGGATGAAGGAGCTGTTGCTGTTCAGTGAAGAAGTGTCTCATACCAACATGGGTTTTGTCTGCAGCACTGACTACAGTACTTGGCACTGCTGAATCTGCAGAAAATTGCGTTCAGGGACCCAGTGTTTTCCCAGTCAGAAAAGCTGGACAAACTCACAAAGCTTGTTTTAATGGATTGCCCTCTTGTGACAGACAATATTTTCCCCTTGATAGCGAAAATGGTTAGTTTGCGTGAGGTAATCATTGACGGTTGCTCGAATGTCAAAGTTTGCGAGCATGTGACAGAATTAGACGTTCTGCGCAGGCTCAACACACGGTCTTTCAGCACATAGCTGAGCCTGTGATAGAGTGCCCTTTTTTGTAGCATGAGCATCTGCGACAGTCTGGCCTAATGTCCTTGAAACTGACTATATACAGAATTCAGTCCTGCCCTGATATTACTTTTGCCGTTCTACTTGTCAACGACTGTCACAGCAACATATTTTAAAACACATAGCCCATTGGCCAACTGCTATCAATAAGCTCTAGATACCACGTTTTGTTTTGTTGTTTTATGCAATATGCTGTATTTCCAAGCCTTTTGGTTTGATCGTCACAAGCTTTGACCACGCTGCATGACAAAGGCCTAGCTGAGTCCCCTGTTGCGTTGCAACTTGTCCAGAACAACACAATTATGCTGATACGTTCAAAGTCTGTCATTGACTACTGCAACATGCCATTGGTGTTGAAAATTGCTCAAGCTGTCACTTTTCTGATGCCGGAGTATTTGATGCATCATCTTGACAGGCAACTGCAACACGCTTACAGGATCTATAGGCCTCAGGCCTTGGTAACCCATCAGAGACAACGTTGCAATGCCAAAAGAAGGTATGGAATGCATCAATGATGTCTTCTGGTCGATCTGAGATACCTCCACTGTTTTCATCCTGCAGGCGGCTGTAATTTTCTGATCGAAAGAATGCCAACTGAACAGTACGCGCTATAATGAGTAGGTACATGACACATACGCAACCTCAACTCTGTGACACAGTTGATTAACCATGCAGATTAGTCACTGCTCCAGCTTCTGCTAGCCTGCCTTGACTCGCATCAGCACGGCACATTAAGAAGTAAAGTCCCAAAGATTCGCGCTGTGCGCACCGACCACATGAATATGGGCTGTCCAGCAGAGTTCATTTGTCCGATAACTCAGGAAGTGATGACTGACCCGGTGATGGTCAGTGAGACAGGACAGGTAAGGTCTGGGAGCTGACGCACAGCTCCACCGCATGTGTCTCGGGCCAAGAGTAGTCAATACATCCACGGGCGTTGCTGTTAATCATTGTTATATCGAGAAGCGATCAGACCAAGATCTGGGTCTGACTGGCTGTCTCTTACCGTTTGTAGACCTACGAGAGGGCAGCTATCTTGGACTGGTGGGCTCGAGGCCACCGCACTTGTCCAGCCACTAACACCAGCCGAAACAGCTTCCAGCTTGCTCCCAATTATGTCCTCAAGAGGTAAGCCTGCCTGCTCAACTTAAAAAATGTAATACAGTTGCTGTTCTCTAGCAATTCCTCAAGCAACTGGCTACTGTACTTTTGTCTGTGCAGTCTCATCCAGCAGCAGCAACCAAGCACAAGCTATGCACAATCCCGTCCACAGCAACCAGGGGCTAATTGCATGTACCCAACACTTTCACACCAGCCTCAGGCACATGAGCCAGATCAGTTACAGCAGATCCTCCAGCGCCTGTCAAGTGCAAGCATGCAGGTTCCAGCCTACCGCTCAGGCAGCAGCTACAGCCTCTGGCAGCTCAAAGAACTGGTCAAAGATCCAGAAACACATTCACAAGTCATGCAAGCACAGCTCCTGCCAACTCTAGTAGCATTGCTGCTGGACAGCAGCTTGCCGGAGTGCCAAGTCAATGCAGCAGGCATACTGTGGCGGCTTGCTGTGCGCAATGCGTCCAGCTGTGAAGCAATCCTCAAGGCAGGCGCCGTCAGTGCTCTTGTTCAGCTTCTATCAGCGAGTAACGCAGAAGCCAGAGCTGCAGCTGCTGGCTGTCTATGCTTACTGGGCTGGAACAGCTCCCACGTCAAATCCGAGATCATCTTCACCATGTGCAAGGCTGCCAAAGATCAGACTGGTCAAATCAGTACCATACATCCTATGCTGCCTCTGTTCAGCAGCAGCACACCATCGGAGGTAGAGGCAGCAGCAGCATGCCTCCATATGCTTTCAGAAGCAGCCTCAGCAGATGTGTTGGCCACTTTTGAGCTCAGAGACAGTGGCATAGCTCAGCACCTCTGCAAGACAATTGACTCAGGGTCACCAGTCGCCACCTTTGCTGCTGCAGAGACTCTAAAGAACCTCATTCAGCTTCCCACCAATCGGGTGGAAGTCATGCAGCAGCTGCTTGCGCTGATGGAATCTGGCAGTCCTGCTGGTCAAGCAGATGCGGCAAACCTCTGTTGGGAGCTGTGCTGCGTGAGTGCAACTGCTCACAACATCCACATGACCACGCTCATCAGCTCACAGCCCCGGATGCTTCCCTCCCTCAGCTGTCTTCTGACCAGCACAGACCCTGAGGTGGTCAGAGCAGCCCTAGGGCTGGTGCATGTACTGGCCCTGGAGGTGTCCAAAGCGCAGAACTCGTTTGCCAATCCTGTGAATGTAGATCTGGTCAGGATACAGCTGGTGAAGTATACACCAGTTCTGGATGCTATTTTGTCCATGCTGCTTGCGCCAGGCAAGTCAAAATTCTCACAACACTGCCTCAAGCCTGCACACTTCCAAATCTGCGTACTCTAGACACCTGCTCTGCGCTGTCTTATGCTCACATTTGCGTGCAACGCCTAGTAGCCACTCACTGACAGCCACAAATGCGTTGTCAAGCGCTCCCAAAACAGAAACAGAACAATGCACATACTGCTTGTGCCTGTCAGAAACCTTTGTATAGTTTTTGCTTGACGGTGTTATCAGTGCTGCTCGGCTCAGAAGGGTCTGTCTGAACTGCAGATACATCGGGAGAGGTTGCAGCGGCAAATGCAGCCACCAACCTAGCAGCATTCAGGTCCGGTGTGTGCAACGAGTGTGACAGATCATCCCCCAGCTTTAAACAGCAGCCCAGCCGCAAGCGAGACTTCTTTCGTTTTGGCAAGTTGCTTGATGAGTCTGACCCCTCAAGCCCAATGGGTGGGTGCCAGCACACCCCTAGGGGCCTCATGGCTGGGAATGGCATCATAGGAAGGCTGTACACACTTTTGGAAAGCGGGGATGCAACTGTCGTTTCTGCAGTACTGACTGCGCTGTACAACCTCAGTGCCACTGAGAATCTAGCTGATGGGGTTCTGCAAGATAAGCTGCTGCAGCTGTTGAGTTGGAAGGCATTGTCTCCAAAAAGCAAAGATGCTGCACGCATGCTTCTGCAGCGGCTTGACATTAGGGATGGAAGGGATGGCATGAGTTTTACTTTTCTGAGTGCTTTATCTTTGCCTCCAGCTCGCTCAGCAGTCTATCTTAATCCTTGAGGCATTTGACCAGTAGCAAATTCTTTGGTGTAGATTGTTTGATTGATGTGCACCATTCACTATGTTTTTGAATGGTTTTGCTATGCCTGCAGCTTGCTTGTGTCAGAGACATGTGTAAGAGCAACAGTCATGCAACAGCACACTGTTTATTCTTAGTGGTAGTGTTGGTTATGGCCCATAACCTATGGGCTACTGCTCTGATGCACCCCGTCCTTCTTGACATGCTGTGTGCAAGACCTTTTGTGTTTGATGAATACACTTCTTCCTCTCACCTGCCATCAGTGCTAAATGACTCCTGTGCAAACTGCTCAAGCTCAGGCAACCACCTTTCAGGCTGATGTGGCAGCAGAGCAATTGCGGTATATGCATTGACATTTGCACAGTCAGCACTGTCTGACATACACTCGCTTGCAGTCCGGTGCACCTTAGTCTTCATCATTGAAAGGCACGCTACAGGTATGGCCTGTCACTGTGCACAGAGCCGCTCGCCAACCAATCGTTGTGTTGAACATTGCTCTCAGCAGTTTTGGATGCTTTGGTCACAGACTGTGTGTGAGTGTGTATGTGCGTGCGTGCACGTATGCTTTTGACTCGGGCATCAGGACCGGCAAGTATATTGACAGAAACACACACAGCAAAAGACCGCGTATCACCTGATAACTTGCTGAGGAGACATTGGCCTTTCTACTAAATTGATTGCCGACAGAAACGCTGAGTCCAGAGTGTGCATCGACATCGTTGAAGGCTTATCACCCGCTGCTCCGGCAGCTTGAAGAGATTTTGCACCCGTTCGTGTGCAATGTCGGCAGGTGCCATAGATGTACGTGCACTCGAGTGTGACAGCTCCGCTTGCCTCATTCGGTCTGATCCTTCTCCCTGATCGTCCAGACACTGTGCAGAACGGTCCTATCACCGTCAGAGCAGCAGGCTCACAACACCGACACGCAAAGTATGTCATTGGCAACTTCCCTTTGGTATGTCCGACCGCATTGTACCTGTTGCTGGCACCTTAGCCTGTATCCATGTCTGCTTTCAAGTGCCTGCGTCGGACGGATACTTGCTGTCCGGAAGCAGCGTGTATCACAAGATCATTTCGCACCACACAGGGTGCACCAGCCGTGCTTAAAGAGGCAAGCTCAAAATGGAAGCTTTACAAAGACAAGCCAGAGGCGATCCCCCCCAGGCGCAGCAGACAGCCAGTATCACAGCAAGATGGAACCCCTTGGCTACTGGAGGATGCTGCTGGCAACGTGACGCATAAAGGCCATCTAGAAGGAGGCATTGATACCAGCAACTACTTCCTTCTTGTCAAGGAGCATGGAGCTTTCACTGCCTTGCCCCTGGCTGCTTGGTATAACTTTAGACCACCACCCAGGCGGGTTGCCATGAGCCTTGAGGAGGCAGAGGCTGAGATGGAGAAGAAGCACAACAGCCATTTCAGCGGCACCAGCCGCCTCAGTAAAGCCATTGCTGCAAATGAAGGTGCCAGCAATCAATACAACCATATAAGCTATCAATGCATACTTGATTGCAAACAAGGCCCTTGGTTATGCAACTGCTTGTTGTATGGTCACCTTTATCAATGCTGCTGCTGAGTAGCATTGCACATGCTCACTTGGCAGAGCACTTGCGCTAGACTATAGCAGCAGTCTTTGTGCTGTTACATGAGTTTGTTACGTACACTAAGTGCAGTCACTGAGGGTGTTTCTGGTAGAAAGCAAAGAAGAAGACGCTGTTTGCAGCTCAAGGAGCTAAAGAGGCTGGTCCTGACGAAGGAGGAGCTGTGGGTGCCGACAGTGATGAAGAAGAAAAGAGAGCTGTCAGAGCGCGTGCTGCCAACGCTGACCAGAGCAGCACAGCAGAAGGCAGGAACCAAAGTGCAGCTGCAGATGTGAGTTCTGACCTATTGGACACACGTCAAGAGGTGCATGCTGAACACAAAACGTAGATGTGGATTCTGAGTATTCTACACACCTTACGAAATGCATGCACGTGTAACACAAAATGCAGATGTGGGGTGTGTGTATTGGGCACATTCTTAGGTGCATGCTAGACACAGATGTGTGATCTAAGCAAGCAGCCAAATGCTCTGTGTCTAATTTATCAACTGCATCACCATAACGTGAACTACATGCACATAAGTCCCTTTCAAATGCACCACAGTAATCCATGTCACCAATAGACAGCAGCCTGTGGCGCAAGTTGTGGTACTGTTCATGCTATGGGGCTTCTGCTTTTTGACACAGCAGCAGAAGAATTCACATGCATAATCCATGTGTCACACAGCCATCATCATGACAGATTGAGAAACTCTGAGGAATCAAACAGGAAAATCAAATGGGAATCAAGGGAAAGGTGTACGCAACAACTGAGAGCAAGCAGGAAAGTCATAACACCTGTGTTGCTTCCCACTTCACTCCCGCCGAATTAAGAGCCAATCCTCCCTCACAGCGTACGGCCTCAGCCTTGGCAGGAATGTAATCTTATGCCCGACCCGGGTTATGCCACGTACAACAGGCCAGTCACGACTAAATCAAAATACTCCTGCTGAAGGTGAACGTGATCAAGGGGGACAAGGGAGCAGAGGATTGGGAGTATGAAGAGAATGCTGCTGATGATGACGAGGACATGGGTGAACAGGATGACCCCCACCAAGGGGATGCCTCACCCCCTCCCAGACAGTGAGAGTCACCCCCCTGTCTGCATCTGCTTGTGTGACTGTCTGTCTGTCTGTCTGCCTGGTGTCTTGCCTGGCTGTCAAGCTTGTGTCTACCTGTGCATCAAATGCAAGCTGCCCAAGCTAGCATTTGTTGGGTGTGCAATACTCGCAAATTCAAGACAGATCAAGCCATAAAAGTAAGTTGGAATCAGGTGCACTCTTTTGCTGCATAAGCTGCACCCTGTAAGGCTGCAATATGCAGCATTGACATATTGGCAACTTTGTGACTTTCTGCATTCCAAAGTCCCTGCACAGCAATGCATTGCAACATCACTGGTAACCGAACACAAACAAAGGGAGGCATGATGTCTTCTTCAACTCTGCATCAGCGCATCTGACAACATGTGTCACAAGTCACCACACAAGACGCTTGCTGTATACACAGATCGCCAGCAGCAAGTCAGGAGGATGAAGAAGCAGAGGAAGGCAACAGCCTGAGCAAGCATGGGCGAGAGCTGCAGCGTCTGCTCAAAACCACCGGTCTGTCTGAGTCCGATGATGACCCTTCAAATGAGGTCAAATCTGTCTTACTTCAAATCTCATGTCTGCCCTTTGTGTGCGGCACGCATGAGCATCTGCATGGAAAATTAAATGACTGGGCACATGTATTATACTCTCGCACTCACTCAATGATCAAGGCTTCATACGTGTGCATGACTGTGACTACAGGCTGAACACAATAGTCGTGTGGGTGTGCAAAAGACACTTTTGGTCATGCACATTGGATAGGTTGTCCAACAATGCTAAAGTGTTCTTCGGGATGCAAAAGGGCCGCAACGTGAGATCTCCACTTCATGACATCTTAGGTGGTGACCTTTTTGCATCCCCAAGAACACTTGAGCGTCGTCCTATGGCGAACCCAATCAAAGTGGTAGAAGTCTGGGTACAGAAATGCCCGGGGGCTGGTCTCAAGCATTTCTGCATTGTAGGTCTTACATGACATGAGTCTGGCTTGTAAGCATCTGAGGCTAAAGATCAAAGGCATGCATGTAGTATTGAGGACGTGGTTTCTACATTTGCGTTGGTGTGGCTCTGTATCAATGCACATGCAAAAGTAGTCTACAAAACAAGACAGTTCCAAATCAATCCCTGGGCTACATTCTAGGTGTGTCAAATTTTCTACTACAGAGTGAATACACAGACGCATTTGCAGAAAGACGCAATTGCGGAGAGACAAGCCTTGTCCTGCACGCACCTTGCTCAGTATGAGCTGGAAAGCAGTTTAGCATTTTTACTAATGTCATCACTAATTGCTGCAGGATGTGAAGGAGGATACTAGCCTGATGACAGACGATAATGATGACGATGACATGGAAGATTTAGATGCCTTGGCTAAGGGTCTTGACCAGGGCACCCCTGGTGCATCGCCCAAGCCTGCTTCTGCAGCAGACACAGGTCACACACCCATCTGACTTGTTCTCGTGTTAGAACTGTTGTGTCAGAACAAGATTCATCCTCATGATTAGATAACTGGCACAGCAGGTCAATGATGGACACCTCAAGCTCTGCCTTAACCACCAAACAATTGTTGGCATCAACTGAATTCATGTCTTTCTAGAGGGTCTAGTATATAGTCTAGTACATAACACCTCTGAATAGCTCCCTGTGTGAGGTCGTACTTCAACAGCCAACATATCTGCAGCCAACATATCAGCAGTCAACGTAAGTGGCTCAAATGGAAGTGATCTGAGCTGACTAAGACAAAGTGCTTGTGGTGCAGGGCGCAAGAGGTCACCCACACCCACCTCTGGGGCCACCCCAGCACTGGGGGCCAAGCGCAAGGTTGAGGGGGGTCAGCCAGCCGCCAAGCGCAAGCGATCAGCCACACCCCCAGCCTCTCAGGTGCACACAAACACCACTTTGACTGAACCACTGTTACTGTACCACTGTTACTGTACCACTGTTACTGTAGTACTGTCACTGTACCACTGTTGAAGTGCTCTTGTGCCGCTGTGCACTATTGTTGTGTTACTGTACCAATGTTGTATTCAGCCAACACTGGGGTCACTTTTGCAAGCCTGATCCCTCACATCTTGCCCCATGTTGGTTGAGTGAGTCCAAATCAAGGGAGGATAGTACTACAGCCCTCATTGCAGCCAGTTTTAGCTAGTGTTGGCAGAAACACGTTGAACTCAATGTTGGTGGGAAGCATGTGGGTCAGCTGTGCTTTGGACACAGCAGCAGGCTGAGCGCTGCATCTGGAGCACAAAGATGAATATGCAAGCCTTGTAACACTTGATGTGGCTCTTTACAAGCTGCAACTCAGCCACAAAGCCACCCGTTGCACATGACATGCTGTTTTCAAATATAAACATCGTCTGTATGCAATAACAACACAAACTACCAAAAGCATATATTGGCTGTGTGAACATATGTCTATCTACATCACAACGGCTTCTTCTAGCAATTCTCACAATTCACTGAACTGTGTTTTTTTTGTCTGTTGGGTGAAAGTTGCCCCCCAGGACATATCAAATCGAAAAGGTCGAAAAGGTTCTTCTAGCTTGTTCATCACTGACAAATGCAATGTTTTGGAGGCGCAGCTTCCTCCAATCAAATCAGAGGATACAGCTGCAGCTGCCATCAAGCAAGAGCCAACCATCAAAAAGGAGCCAACCCCCTCACCTGCCATCAAGGCTTCTGGTTTAGTCACCAGTGAGGAGGTCAAGGCCTTGATCACCAAATCAGGGGGCAGCATGAATGCCACTGCAGTCAGCAAACACTTCAAAGGCCGCCTCAATGTGAGTCCCACCTGCTTCCCTCAGTACTCTTTTCCCACGGAACTGCTCTTTGATACCAGTAAATCTTGATCAACCTTTTTCTACCTTTTTACTGACTCAGCAATGAGCTGAGAGCCCAAGACATGCCGCGTTGGTTATTTTGCAGTGCTCACAGCTTTGTTTTGGCTCGCACACCTTGGACCACTTTCAGCTGCTTAGCGCTAAGTTGTTTGTTGGCCGTGAACAAGGAGCATGTACATTACTCTGGTGTGGAAGTTGCAGTAGCACTGCTTCTGCGTCTTGCATGCGCTCACATTGCAGCGCCTTACCGATTACTTGGCATCATGAGCTATGTGGGATCAGTACTGTTGTCAGATGCCTGCAGCAGCTTTTGCATGCAACATTAAGACGCCAAGCTGAACAGCAGCCGAGAAGTAGCTTGTCCGGACATTGGCTTATCATTAAATTGACGCTGAAAGGTGTGGTCTTTCTTTTCTTTTGTTTTCACTGTCTGGATGATGATTTGTGGTGACCTATGCTGCAGACCAAAGAGGAGAAAGACCAGTTCAAAAGAGCTGTCAGAATGGCCGCCAACTTTGACACCACCACAAAACTGCTCAGCATTATTGCGTGACCCAAGACCAAGCAATGCTGCCGCCTGGAGCTCACATATGGCTGTTTTGTTCTTCTGCTCTCAGATTGTGGCACCTCAACACGCTTGTCGTAATTACCCACAATGCTTATGTGATGTTTGCACCAAATTGCTGTGTTGTGTGCAGTATGTGATAAGTACTGCTTACAAATGTTGTATGCTGTTAAATGCCTGTACCTCATTGTAGACAAGACAACACGCAAGTTTAGGCATACATCCTGGAGCATGCTGGCAAGGCATTGTTTGCTGCAGCATACCAAGCACGTTGCATATGAAGCGCGATGCAGCCTTGCAAGCTTTCGTTTATTATTGCTCAGGTCAAGCAAATACTTTTGAGCTCTATGTAACAGTAGGGCGCCGTGTGTTTTTTATTGATCAAACACAACACTGGTCTGCAATCTGTCCTGGCTGCGATGCTCAAGATTGACATGGAAAGCTCAACTCAACAGCTCCAGCAGCTCATCATCGCCATTGATAGGATTCTTGTCGGAAAGCCTGGAACAGCAGCATGGTTGCTCACAGATCTGATGGCCTTGTAATCAGCAACAAAATTCATGCTAAATTTCACTGGTTGGGACACAAGCTCACACAGACCAACATTATACAACATAGAGCAGCCTGATCGATGGCAACAGTCACCAACAGTCACACCATTTCCTACTCTGCAACAAATATGGAATCAAGAGCTGAAGCATGACTGTCATGCCTACAAGCTCTGCAAGAGGAGCGCAGCTGTTGATTTGATGCCATGCTCAACCAAGCAAATGACCAGCAATGCTCAATCATGATTAGACAGCAGGATCTATGAAGCACAGCTTGTTATGCAAAGTAGAGGTGTATCCTTACTTGACCAAGTCCAGACCTGTCTTGCCAGATGCATTGGTGGCATGCACATTGGCACCGGCATCAATCAGGGTTTCAACACACTGGCCCCTCCCATACCCACAGGCATAATGCAAGGGCGTGTTCTGCATATTCTCTGCTGCTTCCAGGTTTGCTGATGCGCTGATGAGAGCCTTGAGCACATCTTGCTTGTCATGGGCAACAGCGTAATGCAGCGGTGTCCGACCATCACGATCTTGCTCATTCACATCTTTGCCAATTGCTATGAAGTCCTCGGCTGCTTCCAAGTCCCCAAACCTGAAGGGCAGAGAACAATACCTGAAGGGCAGAGAACGATTCCTGAAGGGCAGAAAACAATACCTGAAGGGCAGAGAACCATACCTATGGGGCAGAGAACCATACCTGGGGAGCACAGAAGAGTACAGAACAGCACAGAATGGCGTTTGTAGCTGTTTTGATGTCAGGCTTACTTGGCAGCCTCCCATAAATTGTTGATCTCAGGCTCTTCTCCAGATGCAGCAGGGCTGGGGGCGCCGTTCAGCTTAGCCATAACTTTCTGAGTCAGTGCAGGATCTGTCAGCATCTTCATGAGATCTGTTGGGTGACCGCTTTTGGCTTGTTCAAATAAGGGCTTCAGCTCTGGATCCTCCTGTAATGTCAGAAGCAGGACTAAGGACTTGTCATAGGTAACGTGAGTTGGGAGTATGTTGAGGCAATGCATTGGCGTGCTGCAAACACCAATGACCAATTGCAGCAGCCATCATGGCATGACGTTATGGTGGGTGTGCGTGCAATCAACATCATAATGTGAGAAGCAACCAGCATCAAAGGCAATGCTGCTACACGCTTTTGTAAGTGTTTAAGCAATTCAAACATAGTTAACAGGCTAGAGCATACACACCCTGAGTTGCTCTATCTTTGCAGCAAAGTCCTTGTCTTGCATCAGCGATTGTACTTCTTTCATCTGCTCTTGCACTTCAGGTTTTTGCATCTGCTCGTTCAGCGCCTCCATTTGCGCTTTCACCTGACATGTCACGACGTCAGTCAGTTTAGGCGTTGAGCCAGACTACATCGTACGTGTAATTTCACCTTTGGGTCCTCGGTGTCTAGCTGAGCTGGCTGGTCTACAAAGGCATACTGCCGGTGTGAGCATCTTCTGCCGTGCGTCAGGCGCTCAGCACGTAGCAACTTGTGCCTAGTCAAACGTGCATGTGCTGCCGAAGTCGTCGAGACTGCTTGCTGGCTGCATGCCGGCATGTGGGAAGTCTGCATCACTTAATGATTCAGTCAAGACGTCCAAGCTTGTTGCAGAATTCAGCTTGGCGGAAGCGTTGCAGCACGGCGTTATGGATTCACACGAGATTTTCCGACGGTTCCTCTCCTTGTCGACTCTACCATTTGTCGTACTACGGTGTACTGAGGCGCAGTTTGTTTGGGAATCTGTTGTCACAATACGGCAAGAGATGAGGTGCACCGCAGGTGGCAATTGTGGTAGATTCGGGTACTCACTGCATGTCCGTGCCTGTGATCACTTCTGCAGTAACTGAGCCGTTCCAAGTCCCCCTGTTGTGCACACCCGCGCGACCTATCTGGCGGTCACCACTACGCAACATAAATTTGTCCGCAATCTCAGCAGTTGCAGCCCTCCCGTGCTTTTCCGGTGGCGGTCACTCCAACAGTATCGACCAAGGTCCCTGAAGCAAGCATACCATCCCAAGCTTGACAGGGCATGACTTGAGGCGGTAGCTGCAAGAAGGCTTCTAGTGCGATGCACGCACGACTCACGTCCAAACGTGCACTGGCTCTGGCATTGCTGATCTTTATTGCTGGTCCGGTTGTGCTTCTTCATTGGGACTTTTGGCCGCCTGCAACCAGCAGTTATGATGGCTCCATCAGCGATGAACTACAGCTAGCTTTACCTGTAGAACAAATGCTGTCTGTCAGGTATGTACTTTGACCAATGTTTGACTTAGCAACGTCCATCTGTGCGTCCTTGCTGGCCCACGAAGCGTGTGCTCTTACTTGTATTTAGCAGCTGCACCGCTCACAAGAATGCTTATCTATGATACAGCCCACCCAGAACTCATTGTAAGTTTGGCTCAAACAATACAAGGTGCATATTGCAGTGTTTGTAACAAAGCTCACCTGGCTAGCCAGTCTGTCACGTCCACCATCTCAGAACCAATACTCTTGCTTCAAGCCATCTGTAAGTCAGTGTGTCTGAGCCAGACCCAGGTGTGTGCCTCAGCCCAGCATCTCTCCTGCAGGTCTCAGTACCTCTCATCATGCATGCACCTGAACTTATCTGATGCATACTACCTCCAATCTGCTCTCAACAGTATAATCTCAAATGTGCTTAGCATGGTTGCAGAGTGCTTGGTGCTTTTGACAAGCATCATCAGCTATCACAAAGCCATCTCTTACAGACATACTCTGCACATCACATGTGTGCCCTGCTGCTGTATAAGCAAGCAGCACTCATCTGCACAGTCATGAACCAAATGTGGGTTTCTGCTACAGGCAGCAACTGGCCTATCAAGCATACAATCCTCAGCCAAAAGCCCTGTCAGGTCCTGCACAACAAGCTTACCTAAACCCTAAAACTCAAATCCTTCCCAGCCACACGCTGGCCATTCTGCCAAGTTTTGCCACACCTCAAACCCTAGCCACCCCTGATGGAAGCATTGTCTTCCTACAGCCAGACCCATACCTTCATGACGCTCAAGATATCGTGAACCACACAGCAGATACCGTTGTTGGAGGCAGCAAGGCAGCAAAGCAGCACCAACCAAGTTCAGCAATATTGAGAGGACTGCCAGTGAACATGCCGCAGCCCAAGTTTGCACCTGTGGCGCGCAGTGATCTGGTCATTGCTCTGACATCTTCAGCTGATAGGTGTGTAGTTACAGCCTGCCCAACACCAGTGACAGTCATCTCCTGCATTGGCATCAGTCTGTCAGTGTTGCAACCAGCCGGTCTGTGGTCACAGGCTTGACATTGATCAGCGTGTGCTTCAATTCTGCACACTGGATTTTGCAGCTCTTGCTGCACACAATACAGTCATACATTGTTATGCAATGCGTCTGAAAGGACTGTTAGCTGTAAAGGCACCCCAGCTTGTGGTCTCTAATCCTCAAATTGTCCCAATCTCACAGAACCTCATGCTGTTCTAATCCTAATCCATCGCAGTTGACACTCTTTTGTTTGAATGTTTGCTTGCCTTGTATGTACATGCGGCTCAGGGACGTGAGGTGAGTCATCATATCTGGTAGTTATATCAGAGAAAGTAACCAGACTTCTGTTTGATTGTACATATTGCCCTCTTCTTATGTCAAAATGCCCAATATGTAGCAGCCGGAACGATGGGCCAGAACTAGCTGAAAATTTATATAGTAATACTTGAGACACTGATCAGCGCAACCATTAGAGTGGGTCATAACAAGCTGGATCATGTCTTTGTAGGCTTGTAAAAGCCTGAACATGTCAAGTCTCTAAAAGGTTGTGTTTATTATGCAGGAAGTCCATGATTCAAGCTGGGCGGTCTTGGCGTAAGGGTGTGCGCACACACATTTCATTGGACATCGCCAACCCTTCTGGCCCCCTCTTTCAGGTATCTCTCAGATACATCATCAGTGCTTTGTTCTGGTCGATTTGTTGCGTTGATGTGCCCAGGCGGTGTCCTGACCACTCACATTGATAGCAAGCTCTAGCAATGTAAAACACCACTACATGCAAAGAATATCTGTTTTGTAGTGGGAGGTCTGAGCTCAGACCGTCCTGGCGGCATGTAAGTTACCAGGCGAATTGACTTAATGCATTCATGCCTCGTCCTTGTTGTTGTGTAGCAACGGCAGGCTGAGGTTGATCTCATCAATGCCTGCTGCATGCTAACGACAAATTGAGGAGAGTTTTGGTACAACTAGGTAGCCTCACTGCACAGTATGGCAGGTAGCCTGTATGTAAGTCTGGTCAGCTAATGTTCAGAATGTTGTAGGTAGGACGCAAGGTGCATAATGAGAGCTTTGGGTACTACAGAGATTTGAACTCCGACATGACAGTCAGCAGCCCAGACGCTCTCAGGTATCCCCTATCCTGCAACCATGCTCATAAAAGTTGATAGTCCTTCTGCGTATCAGCTAAGGGGTCGCAGTCAAGAGGTGTCCTATGCTGCATCTGCACATGTGGCATCCAACAGCCCTTCATGTGCATATCAGTCACATGGGTCGTGATTAAGCTCCCATGGTGACTCGTTCTGTGTTGGGTGCTGTGTGTAATTGCATGAACTTTCCACGTAAGCAGGGTCACATGCTCAGAAGGCAAGCCTGACAGCATACCAGCTGCATTAAGCTCATGCTGTTTCCATTGCTGCCTTTGCACGAATTGTGCATGTACACCGCAATGCATTTGAGCATTCCATGCTCAACAGCCACTCACAGTATCATCAATAAGAATGCAGTTAGTCCAACGCCCCCTCAAACATCACAACCACATGGTCATCACCACAAATACATGGTGATCAACACAATCACATGGTGATCATCACGATCACATGGTGATCATCGCAATCACATGGTGATCATCGCAATCACATGGTGATAATCTAATCTTCAGGGCTGCCATGACCCCCTTTTTGGCTAACCAGTCCCTGGGAGTGGACAGCTACAAGTGGATTCTGTTCGGTGAAGATGACACCATCTTCTTCATCAGTAATGCAATGAAGCTGCTGGAGCACCTGGATCACAACCAACCGTACTTCCTGACTGACAACATCCAGTATCCCCAGCAACACATCAATGGTAAGGTCAAGCTTTGCATTGATTGCACCTATGCTGATCTGCACATGTGCAGCTAAATATGTTGACCCCCATCTGCAAGAGTGAACAATGCATCTTTACCAAAAGCTTCAAACAGCCTTTGACTCCTATTTCTGCACGCTGTACATGCTAAGCAAGATTTTGTTCCTCTCCACAGGGCTGACAGGCTCAGACATATGTGCGAAATACCATGGAACTCACCGATAACTGAATCCCCTGTAGCATCCCCAACCTGTTGTGCCTGTCTGTGCAGGTGAGCAGTATGTGGCAATGAACCCCAACCCAAGAGGGCCACGCTGCCTGCCCTGCAACTACACAGACCCTCTGCAGGGCCACTATCACAACCCTCACGGCTTCAATGCAACACCAGTTAGCCTTTCTTGATACATGACTTGCTGAAATTATATGCTTTGCTCTGACCAGCCAATGCTGACGGCACCTTTGGTGATGTGTGTGACTTGTGCATGCTGCCCTGCCCTGCCCTGCCCTGCCCTGCCCTGCCCTGCCCTGCCCTGCCCTGCCCTGCCCTGCCCTGCCCTGCCCTGCCCTGCCCTGCCCTGCTCTAGCAACCATGCAAACGTCTGCCATTAGCAAGTCAGCATTCAAGCTCACTGCAGCAATGCTGTGCAAGCTCAGATACTCAACTTGGTTGAGTTGTGCTGTTCCAATCTTCAGCCATCTCAACACAGGGTTTTTTGGCAGCACGACTCTCAGCACATCTTTCCTACTGTTTTGTGAATGTACAGTGATACCACAGCTGTATGTTGATGCAGGCTTGTCCCTGCACTCAAACAGCAGTATGTCAATCAGACAATCTATGGTTGACAGATCAGCAATGCCGCTTCAAGTTCAATCCCCCCGGCCGCGGCTACAACTTCCACAAAGGTACAGCAGAATGTCACTCTCTGTTCTCATGAACGCAGACTTTGATACCGCCCCTTGACCTGAGTAGACATTCACACATGCACATGTATATATAAAGAAATATAAAGTAGAAGTATAAGTATAAGTATAAAACGTAGAGTGTATGACCTGTCATCCCTCACTTGTTTGCAGGAGCAGGCGTGATCATCAGCTCGGGCTTGATGCGCATGATGACCTTCCAAGAGGTGGAAGAGTTCCTTACCAACAGAAGCATCTATGAATCAGGAGGTGATCATGAGCATGAGCATGAGCTTGAGCATGAGCACAGCATGAGCACAGCACAAGCATAGCACTAGGACAGCACGAGCATGAGCACAGCATGAGCACAGCATGAGCACAGCACAAGCATGAGCAGCAATCCTGCACGCATTGACACCGCCCGCTGAGGCCTGCTGTCTTACTGTCATTTTATCAGACACGTGCAACAAGTTGTACTGTTCCATGCATTTCCTCACTAGTTGTTGGCCTAGGCTTAGTGTCAACCCCTCCATGCACTTAGTGCCAACGCCACCATGCACAATTTTCGAGTCATGTTCTTTGGAAAATCCACTGATTGAAGCATTGGTTGACGCCACTGTAGCTGACCATTGCAGCCTGCATTGTGATTGCGGCTGCACTGCTTGAGGTTGCACCTTGTTCCCAGACACGTGCTTGCCAATGTGTGGCAACATCTCATGCCATTGCAGTATGCATCTCATGCTGCCGTGTATATGTATACTGGTGTACAAGATATGAGCTTCAACATGGCTGCAACCAGGCTCATGAGTTGCTCAGACTGTCCAATCAGCACGCCTCCATCACAGGCTTCGATCACTGTAAGAACAGAGCTGCATCATCACCAGGCACTGCTGTAAACCCACAACATTTCTGCTTGTTTGTGGTGCAGAGTCTATGTTAACAGATATGCTGTGGAGGAAACTAGGCTTGTTGCCAACAGACCCGGGGTATGGCTATTTCAGACCCCATGTGCGCTTATTTGACCCCGGGTGGCGGGGACCATTAGTCAGAGGCAACAGACATGAGATCACAGCAGATTATGCCAATGATCCTGCTGGCCTCATCTCCAGGTAGAGAAAAAAGATCCTGCTTGTTCAGAAAACAAAAAGAAAAGATCATGATTGTTCAGAAAATAAAAGCAAAGGTCATGCTTGTTCAGAAAAGAAAACGAAAAGACTACACCTTCCGGCGTCAATATAATGAGAAGCTAAGTACTATATCGGGCTGCCCAGGTATCATGCTTGTTCACACATCAATTGCTTTTCCACAATAGCTAGTAATGTCAGGATAGGTCATGCATTTGTTAGGCCACAGGCTGATCAAGTGCAGAACCAGAAGTTCGATCTAACGGTACCACAGAAGATTGAAACAAAGACAATTCTGAGCACAGCATTCACAGACTATACAGGGTTGGGCACCTGGGCAGTCTGACGGTACTCTGATTGTACACTCAAACAGGCTATGGCATGACAAACCGCTTGGACCATGCTGATGCACAGCAATGTTCAGGCACGGTAATGCAGCAGCAGCTTCACGCTGAGTGATCTTATCCAATTGCATGCTGCGTTGGTAGTGACCATTAAACTGTGCATTCCTATAGTCTCATAGACCAATACTTGAAGTTGTATTGGTTCCGATCTTGTGTTATAGCTTCCTGAGCATGCATGCTCTCTGTCGTGCAAAGTTGACCTGTGAAGAAAACTGAATGTGGTGTGGTCTTCACGCAGGCTGACTGTTGCTTTGCAAGGCTGGTGCAATGTGGAATGTGATGATCAGCTGCAACATACCATCAGCACACACTTGGACTCAGACCACGCAACAGAGAGTGTTGACATGACTCACGTCAAGAACAGCCTGGAACATGCACAGCAGATAGTGCCAGATGATCAAGCTGCAGCTGTTTACTTCCATTTGACCCTGGGAGACCTTATAGAAAGGTTTGACAAGAAACAGCAAGACCGCAAGTGGTTTGATGTGTACGAATTCTGATGGATGGTGGTGCGTGAGATAGGCAAGTCAGGCATGCGACTTGAAAATGAAATCTGAGGCACACGTCTCAGGTATGCATGAATTTTCAGCGTGCAGAGACACTGTTAGGCCTTGTCAAGAACAGAAAACTCGATACTCTGTGCAGACTGACAAACTAAGTTTTGGTGAGGGTACAAGCCTGTACGATTTAGACTGCGTAGCCGTCTGTTGTGTCAAGTATTGATGATTCTGTTTGTCATGCAGCCCACGTTGTGCATGCAGGATTTGGCAACATGTGAAACATAGGCTGTTGAACAGTTTGCCGAGATGAGATGGCCTGTAGAACTGGCTAGCTACTAGTCAATGAAGTGGTGTATTTGTTTTGCACAGCTACGATAGTTGAAGGCAGCTTGTATTACAATCTTATACTGGTATATTTGTACGTGTACTTGATCTAATGTTCAGCAATCCATCAAAGGGTGTGCACATGCGTCCACAACTGACGCTCTCATGTAGCTAACAAGGCATCAAGCTCTGCTTGCTCCTTAATTTCAAACATGCATGCTTGAAGAGTCGACTGGTTCCAGAGCGCCTAATTGTACAACAAAACAAGAAACCGCAATTGGGCTTGCAGATGTGAGCGCTGAGCCTTTTCAAACATGCCTAGAGATGCACAAGATAGCTTGCTGACAAGTGACTTTTCTTTTCTTTTCTTTCTGACTGTGCAGGACAAATGTTGAACCTGCATGCACTTAAAAATTGTGTAATACATGTGTATGCTATGCTACGTAGCGCTCTTAGTCTATAAAGGATCCGATTCTTCAATGTTTCCACAGCAGCAGGTCAGCTTGCAGTAACTTTGGGGACTCTCTGAGTCATCTGGCAAGCACCAACCCTCCTGGGGTGAGCCAAAGGGGGCTTGGCATGTGTGCTTGTCGACAAGGGCTCTTGCGGGTATTCATATACAAATCCTTCAGTCAGAAACTTGATTGCAAAAAGCAGATACTGGGTCCAGTCCTGTAGCAGCTCTGACTTGGTCTCACTCTGTGCTGAGGGTGGTGGCATTGAAGCCTCATTGCTTGCTGCATGGTGCTGCTGGCCAAACGGAGACGTGCTGGCCATTCTGGGAGCTGCAGGCAACATAAACGATGGTCAAATGCCTGACCCGTGAGTCCTACTGGATAATACTTCTGTGCACGACCATCAAACAAAAAGCTATTACACTGGATGCATTTGCAAGCGTCCTCAATGAAGGTGCTCACCTCACCTGACCTCTGAGAATTGTCGCTTGGCAAGTGGCGCACACTGAGTACAACTAAGGCAGCTGGTATGGTAGGTTGCAGTCCTTGGATCAGTCTCTTGAATCACCACTGCAGTTCCTCCGAAAGCTTCGAAGGTGAATGAATGCGAGGCCACGAGATTGGCTGCACGGCTCAAATGTGCAGTGGGCGGAGGGCCGATTTGGCTGGCAAGCAGGCTTGATCAAAGACTTGAGCGTGTCGAGCCAAGTTGGTTGCTTGCAAGGTTCGGCGCAGAAGCTTTGCGAAAAAGTAATGTTCCTTTTTCGGCATTCAGCCTCATAAATACACGCTGATGCCATCCTGTACGGCTTCCCGCGATACCGCGGATGGGTAATGGAAACTGCATGCAGCTACTATCGGAGCTGTCGTTGTTTTCCGCATGCTGATGACAAATCGTCGCCATAGTGAAAGCGCTTCACAGCGCTTCCTGCGGCTGCAAAGTCAATCTACCATTTCACAAGCTGCAGTGTAGCACTGTTCTTCCCATCTAACCTTTGTTGGGCTTGTCAATGCATTAATGTTAGCAGGCAATGTGTCACTGCTGTAAAAGTGCTTGTCAGCAATTAAAAGACTCTGAGGCACTCACGGTGACTAGCGCTGCTGGCTAAAAAGTCTGAAGCTGCGACATTAATGTCACAATATTGTTACTGTTTGACAAGTAAAATGGCTATTTCTCTGTCAACTCCCTGAAGCCTGCCCAGTCTTCTGGCGCCATATGACCATGCTGGCTCATGACACCTAGCAAGGTGTTGCTAGGCCCATCCACAACAACATCTCCTGAAATGAGGTGCTTCCTCATCACTTTTGTCTCCTCAAGAATTGCCTTCGCCTCAGCCCATTGCCCGCTGCGGTACAGCTCAAATCCCTGCTGAAATCTCTTCAAGAATGGTGTTGTCACGGCCCAGGTGGACATGAGGTCTGGGTGCTCTACAAACTCATTCTCCATGGCCTTCATGCTGAATGTCACATTTGGAGGAGGTGCTGGCGCGGCCTCTTCTATGCTGTGCTGATCTGCTTGGATGGCGGGGACGGGGATGCGATCCAGACTCACATCATACGTGAACAAATCCATGGGCTTGTTGCTGCCCTTGACAGTGACACAGTCTACTTGGCGCACCCTTCG